>Ga0209208_10003042_pt1 | contig 24117 bp, 31 predicted proteins | sample S1TSphfallax_3_FD_187694 | JGI IMG/M metagenome (GOLD analysis project Ga0209208, IMG submission 187694) | Host-associated microbial communities from peat moss isolated from Minnesota, USA - S1T2_Fd - Sphagnum fallax MG (SPAdes) (version 2) | ecosystem: Host-associated > Plants > Peat moss >...
CTCGCAGATGGAGCGCGAGGGTGCGCGCCTTCCACCGCGGACAGACAAGGCATGAGTGAGTAGAGGTTGCAGGTGGCGGCATCTGTTTCAGGTGCAAGGCTTGCCATGACAACCAACACACACAACCCAAATGCAACAATATCTTTGCGACCCATGATCCCTGCCATTTGACGAATTCAAGAACGGTCCCGCGAGCTGCTCAAGAAGATCCGAAGAAGATGGTAGCTATCTGGGACTGTAAAAAATCCGTGAACAAAATTCTGTCTCTGCGACCAAAGGCGATCACACTGAAGACTAGTAAGCAGCTCGCATGCACGAGATGGGAGTTTGGAAGACACGATGTGCACTAGTGATGAAGCAGCGTTGAGTGGAGACGAGTATTTATAGCAGCAAGCAAGGTCGGTTGAAGAGGAATCCAACGACTAGATCATGGTATGTGCTTGCTAGTTGCTTCAGGTTTTATTTTCTCGCAGGTGGGTGGAAGTAATTAAAGGCGATTTGGAAAACCCAGTTTTCAGGTGCGATTTCATCACAAATTTATGTGGACATGTTTTGTCAACGCCGCCCTTGTCAACGCGATTGCAGTCTATTCGGAAGCTGGTGGAGTTTTAAGAGGCGAACCCATGGCATGAATGCGCAGGGCTATTCTTCTGATGAGAGGTAGATGGTTCATTCTATTCGGAAGCCGAAGGCTTTAGGACCCATGAATGCGCAGCGCTTTTCTTCTAATGAGAAACTGCAGTTGGTGCATTCTATTCGGAAGATGTCCATTGTTGTATTTAGAAAGCATAAAATCACAGCAGAAGTTCCTAAACTGTATTGGGTGAAGAGTCATTAACTACTTGTAATCAACTAAATATTTGCATTCGGGGTGAAGTGGTGAAAATAAATGCTTTCCTAAGGTCCTCTTTACAAGAGGAGTCAGGGCCAATGTTCAACCCATATCCAGCATTCTTATCGGTGCAAGAGTTCAAGTCAGCCCCAATAGCTTTACACTAGGAGTCAATGCTGAAATAGAAAGAAAACTTTTCAATCTGCCTCAAGTACTAATAAATGCTGAACTTTATGGCCTTGTATTGGCCCCAAGGCTGAAGAAAGGATACCATCAGCTTTGGGAGGCCATTTTGCAACCGTTTGGGCCAATGTTCCAGCGTTTATTAGTAACTTGGGGCCTATTTGGACCCAAAAGTGCTGAAAGTTGGCCCCAAGATATTTTGGCGCTGACACCTAGTCTAAAGCGGGCCTAAAAATGTGATAGGAAGCGGCTATTCTTGCTGTATTTAGGATAAGTACATTCTTTGTGCATGCATATGCCAAAGGAATTGTTTTGTGGTATTACTTTGAAATTCCATGTCAGTGTCTTTCTGTAGAGAAGAATTACTTTCAATATAATCAATCATTTTGTCAGCTATAACAAACTTTGTATTTGTAAAACTAGTTTCAATTTTCCAACTCTTCAACCATGGTTGTAAAACCACACATATCATTTGAAAACACTTACCATATCAATTTTCATCCTTCTAGAAAAAGTGCCATAGCAACCATTATACCACCCCTTTTTTACATTGAAACCATGAAGTTGACGTCACATGTGTCATGAGCTAAAGGCCAGGGTAAACTAGCACTCACATTGGTACCAGTGCTGGGCAGGTATCGATTTTCAGTCCACAACCAGGTTAGGAATGAGTTAGTTCTCTCACTCAGAACCAAATGGGTACCATCAGGGGGAATACCCAAAGTGATACCCACTCACAAGGGTATCAATTTGGTGGGAACTAATTCCTTGAGAACCAAAAATTAAAAAATTAATACCTGAGAGGTTATATTGATAACGCTGGGTCCAGTTCTTAGTTATTAAGTTTAGAGTAGCTATTTAGATTGGAGCTGAGGAGGTTGTTAAGTGAGTTTAGGGTTGCTATTTAGATTGTAGCTTAGGAGGTTATTAACTAAGTTTAGGGTGGCGCTATTGAGGATCAACCCACAAATTAGGGTTTAGGCCAGTTGTTTAGGTTTAGGGTTTATCATTGATACGAGGAGGCAACTTGTTTGGCCATAACTATGTATGTATGTTTTTTTCTTTGTCCTTTTCTATTTTTTTGCTTTGTGTAATTATATTTATTGTGTTTTGTGCTTTTTTTCTTTTGTTGTTGCTACATGGAGGGAAGCTCCTCATGGTGTTGTTGGTTCTAGGCGTTCGTCACTATGTTATTGCTTTTGGGCGCTCATCATTGTGCTATTGTTTTTGGGCACGTTCCTCATTGCAATGTTGCTTTTGGGCACTTTTCATCATGCTTTAACTCGTGCTTGTACAAGGCAAAACTATTATTTAACATTTCAAAATAAGTTAGTTTTCTTTTCAAATTCAATTAACATTTTTTTTCCTTTTCTTTTTTGCTTTTCATGTGTGTGTGTATATAGTTTCTTTTGTTCGGGTCTTTTAAAACAAGTTGAATTAAAGTGAAATGGAGTCAAATGTTGTTGCTATTGTTGGTATGTTTGTTAATGAGGGTGAAATTTTTTATTGAAAAAAGAAGTAAAGAAAATAGCTGAAAAGTTAGTAACAATTCCAAGTTCTCACTTGAAAATAGAAATAGTATGGGAAGAAATTGCATCAACAAATAGTTAAATGGAGGCCCCAAGGAAGAAATTCTCCAACTTGGGTATTGTTTTTGTATTAATGATTAGTCAAAAGTTGATGTGTAGGGCCCACAAGTTATGTGTTATACGTTGTGTTAAAACAAACTAACAAGTCCTACAATATTAGGGCAAAAAACTAAGTTCAGGAAAAAGGATAGTTTCTTAGGTCAAAAATAATGGGATATCTAAATTGCAAACACATGTAAATGGAAACAATTTTTTTAATTGCAAGAATTTTTGGAAAAAAATTGAACAATAACGTAAAAAACCTTATGGAAAAACAACTTGCAAAGAAAAGGTCTATAGTTAGTGGAAGTGAAATTTCTAAATTCTTTGGGGCCATAAATCCTTTCAAAAAGGATAATGTACACCAAAATGACTTTATGGAAAATCTAGGTATTCTTATTGTGAAAATTCATTTACCCATTCAATTTGTTGAGAACATGTGATTGAAGTGTTTAGTACTATGGTTATCCCCTTGTGTGGTCATTCCTTCTAGAAAAGCTTTTAACCAAGATGTGTTATAGGACCTAGTGGAAAAAACTAGGTCCAAACATATATTTTATCGGTTTTAACAAATGTATGTATGTCTACAACATCAAGTTTTGATTTTTGGATGTCCAAAGGGGCACTTGACATTTTTTCATTAATAGTTAATATTTTTTTAAACCAAGATTGGATGTCTAAACATGTAAATTTTGGGTTATTTGAAACATATGAAACTTTAGGACATGCATTAACAAAAAACTTCAGAAAGCTTTTGGAGCAGTACAACTTGATGAAAAAATTAATGCCTATGTTAAATATGAAAGGGCTAATCTCAATGGCATGATAATTGTTTCAAAATTAATTGTGAACTATGAAGCATTGAGTGTGATTCAAAGTTACCTAGGCACATGTTTTAGACATCCCTTCTCTAAAGCTTATCAACATCCAATTTATGATGAAAGATTGTCCAAGGGATTTAAATATATTACCATAAAATTAGCTCAAGCAAATTTGCCAAAATGTATTACTTAGCCTAAAAAATCAAAGAAAAGTAGACATGAATGGATGAAAACTTATATTATTACAAAGCTTAGACCCATAAAATTAAATACACAAATGAAAAAAAGGTATAAAATGCAAGTCTATTATTTTGTTTGATTTGAATCGTAATTTTACAGTCTTTTAAATCTTGGTTTTGGTCATATAACTTTACATTTCTCTTGTGCAAGGTTATTAAATGTTTTAAGAACATTTTGGTTCCATTAGGTTATTCTTTTGTATTATAGCATGTAGATTAGGCTTCGAATCACAAGTTGTGTACCTCCTCCCTTTTATATGGCATAGATCACAAATCATTGTAAACATTTTGTCACCAATTGTAACTATTTGCATTTTAAATTAGTCTAAAGGTCATTGGTTGTTAAGTGATGCCTTACAAACAACCATATCCATGAACCTTAAGTTAAAGGAAGAAATGAACAATCATTACAACAAAAGGTGTACCTTAACACCAAGATTTCAATGGATTTTTAGTGAATTCCTTCGTTGTAATGAATGAGGACTAATGAGGAAGTAATGAATTCATTGGTCTAATGAACAAGGACTAATGAACTACATCCACATTTTGTAGTAGTGACTCTTCTTGTGTTGGATGTTTTGGTTGAATTTAATGATTCTAATCTAGATATTGACTTGGGAGTTTTTGCAAAAAATACATGAACAAGGAGGTATTGGGGTCATTGATTCTTTCATTTCCTTCTTCACAAAATATGATGGGAAAAAAACTCACAATATGGAAGCCTTCATGTTCGATCCTAGATTTAAAAGTTTGATATTAATCTTTAATTCTTTTATTGGTCGTGAACTTAGGGCGGCCATAGCTACACAGTTTGATAGAAAATTTCTATATTATATATTGCTCCTAAAATTTAATCACCATTTAGATCCATTATTTAAGATTGAAAGTTCCTTTGTTAATAAGTCTAATGAAGACAATAGTTTGGATATCTTTGAAATGGTGACACGCACCCATAAGCTTATAAAAGAGGCTGTAAATAAAAAATTGATGATATTTCACAAATTTCAAATGGATGGAAAGGACATCAAGTGCCTTTTGGAGTGGTGGAAAAAACATGAATCTATGTTGGTTTTTTTCTCTAGACAATTATTAGGGATTATAAATTCCCAAATTGAAATTGAAAGAATATTTTTTCTTATTCATATATTTATTAATTTGACAAAATGTTAGTTACAATTAGAAAACCTTGAAAATCTTAATTCTATGACTAAGAATTGGCCAAATGATGTAAGGGTTGGTTGCAAAGCCCCTTCTAGTTTGCTAAAATTCATAGATTGTGAAATAGATTTAAAGGTGTTAGATGAATTTGAAAGCTCATTTGAGCAAGAAGAATTAAATGAGGATTAATTTCAGATTTTTCCCCTTATTATGAGATTTTCTAGTTGTTCCCTTGGCCATGAACTTTTTTGAAACAAATTCATTACTATTAACATATTGAAATTAAATCTTAAATTAATGACAAAGAATCAGCAAAATATAACTAACTAATATAAATGGAGAAATAATCATTTGTGAGAAAACCAAATTAATAACAAAAACTTTACGTCAAACATTAAAATTGGGGGAAAAAAATCGGTTGGATTCTCCTTTATAAAAAATGTTAAAACTAGAATGGACAATTATTAAAAAATATATATTATCGCCCAACATTGGTTGGTACTTTCACCTTCTTTTAATGAATGTTAGATTTGAACTCAAAGGTCTTTATTTAGTTTAAGCAAGGAATATTTGTTATATTTTTAAATAATTTAAGTAAAATTAGAAATTTTTATCACGGTTGAAAAAGTGTTCAATGGTTATTGGGTGACACCACATTAAGTGGTCAATTTGAGCATTTTCATAAGAATTTTTATAATATACATTTTTAAAAATGTGTTGCATTTAATTTTGGGTTTCATTTTTAGTGTTTGGACTTTTTATTCTTAAAATTTAAATATTTTTTATGACATAAAAATAATAATTACTTCAAAAAAATCATGATATATTTATGCTACACATTAGATAATAAATTTTATTTTTTGTTTTACATTGTATTTATTAGTGTTTGGTTTGAATTAGTCATTGAACAAGCATTTGAAACTAAATTTTAACAAATGGTTCATTTCATATTTTGTCGTTTTCCATTTGAAAGTGATTGTTTATTAAAAAATTATTTATCAGATACTTATAATTAATGCTCTAAAATAAACTCATTTATAATATGAAAATTATCAAATTCTTCACATGCTTCTCAAAGTTGGTCCAATCCAATGTTTGTGTAATCAGAACTCAATCCGACAATCCTAACTCGCCACACTCGATAACTGCTCGACACCGCAGGTGCCGGTTCACCCAAGGCATGAGCCAATAACCTACTCTTGTGGGAAAAATCACATTTTCTGGTGTAACTATCCTTACCCTTTAGTCTTACAATCAGAATGCATGAATGACCGATTTTGTATGAGATGTGTTTTAGGGAGGTCCATCTGAGAACAGGTTTTAGGACTGTTTGAGCAACCATGTCACCATTCCCGATTCATAGGTGGTGGAACTTGACAGATGTTGCTTAGAGAATGCAGCATGGCAGGCATCCACACGTGATCAAACAGGCACAGCTCCACTCAATTTGTCATCACCTAATTAATTACCTGCGTCTGATAGGCATCCCCAACTCCAGAAATGCAACTCGCACGAGGATTCATTCAATGTGATGTGTGTACATAGTCACTACTCTATGTTTCTTTGTTGACCAGTTGCCAGTTCAGCAATTCTCTGAGACTCCGGAATTCGTAGTCATATTAAGCAGTAGTACTTCTATACATGGTCCTCTTGCACGGATACAACTCCAACGAGTTTTCATCATATTGCACAGATTAAGTTCCTTGTAACAGCCACACAGATGATCCGACAAAGCTGCTCGTGTAACACAACAAACATGTGCAAACAACCGAGCATCCACACATGACATTCAACAATTGAAGCGTGTGGTACACAAGTTCCTGCAGCTTGCATCATGGATCCACAGTTTCATGAGGAGATAAACGCCGTCTGAGTTTATTATCTAAGGATCGTTGAGGTCGACGACAAAATGACATTCCTGGAATGACGAGCATAGTACAGCTCTTGGCTTCTAATAGGCTGTCAGAAGATGTGAATCTCTTCTCACTACATCGCTTGCAACAATCGCTTGAAGCAAGGTCTTTATTTTTCTGCTCGCTTGATTGCTTTCTTGCTGCCGGACCGTTGTTTCACTGCAGCTCTTGAGCAGTGATTTTATTCTGAGATGCATTGGGATTCTGCTCAATGCGGAACGGTGTACGCTGCACACAGAAACAAGATCTCACGTCAAACACTGCAGTCAACTGCTTTAGCGAAGCCAGCTCCATGGGTCATCGACGGCATGATGCCGGAAAAATCGAGAAATTGAGAACTCGAATGCAGTTGATCTCTAAAGACTTTCCAGACAATATGCTGATGATTCTAGTACCAGCAGTTTTTTGCTGGATTCATGCACAAAAACAAAAAAATTTACTTACCGCCGCATCGAAACCCGGCCAGGTTGGTACGGCCGCACTTCTTGGGGAGCAGCAGCGCGTTCTCCACCATCTGCTTCGGGTAGCTTCCAGACTTCAGCTGAGCGCACAGACAGTTCTTGTCCACGGTCTTCACCACCTTGCAGCAGCTCGCAGATGGAGCGCGAGGGTGCGCGCCTTCCACCGCGGAGAGACAAGGCATGAGTGAGTAGAGGTTGCAGGTGGCGGCATCTGTTTCAGCTGCAAGGCTTGCCATGACAACCACCACACACAACCCAAATGCAACAATATCTTTGCGACCCATGATCCCTGCCATTTGACGAACGCAAGAACGCTCCCTCGAGCTGCTCAAGAAGATCCGAAGAAGATCGTAGCTATCAGAGACTGTAAAAAATCCGTGAACAAAATTCTGTCTCTGCGAACAGAGGCGATCAAACTCAAGACTAGTAACCAGTTCGCAGGCACGAGATTGGAGTTTGGAAGACAGGATGTGCACCAGTGATGAACCAGCGTTGAGTGGAGACGAGTATTTATAGCAGCAAGCAAGGTCAGTTGAAGAGGAATCATGGTATGTGCTTGCTAATTGCTTCAGTTTTGATTTTCTCGCAGGTGGGTGGTAGGAATTGAAGGCGAGTTGGAAAGCCCAGTTTTCAGGTGCGATTTCATCACAAATTTATGTGGACATGTTTTGTCAACGCGACTGCAGTCTATTCGGAAGCTGGTGGAGTTTTAAGCGGAGAGCCCATAGCATGAATGCGCAGGGCTATTCTTCTGATGAGAGGTAGATGGTCCAATCCATTCGGAAGCGGAAGGCTTTAGGACCCATGAATGCGCAGCGCTATTCTTCTAATGAGAAGCTGGAGTTGGTGCGTTCTATTCGGAAGATGTCCATTGTTGTATTTAGAAAGCATACAATCACAACACAATGGTGCTACATTGTATTAGGTGAAGAGTCATTAACTACTTGCAAGGAATTAAATATTTGCATTCGGGGTGAAAGTGGTGAAAATAAGTACGTTCTTAAGGCCCTCTTTACAAGAGAAGTCACGGCCAATGTTCAACCCAAATCCAGCATTTCTATTGGTGCAAAAGTTGAAATCAGCCGAAATAGCTTGACACTATGAGTGAAGGCTGGAATAGAAAAAAACCTTTCACTTGCCTCAAGTACTAATAAATGCTGAACTTTATGGCCTTTATTGGCACCAAGGCTGAAAAAAAGGATACCAAGAAATTTGGGAGGGCAATTTGCAACCCTTGGGCCCAGTGTTCCAGCATTTATTAGTAACTCGGGGCCTATTTGCAACTCAAAAGTGCTGAAAGTTGGCCCCAAGATATTTTGGCGCTGACACCTAGTCTAAAGCGGGCCTAAAAATGTGATAGGAAGCGGCTATTCTTGCTGTATTTAGGGTAAGTACATTCTTTGTGCATGCCAAAGGAATTGTTTTGTGGTATTACTTTGAAATTCCATGTCAGTGTCTTTCTGTAGGGAAGAATTACTTTCAATATAATCAATCATTTTGTCAGCTATAACAAACTTTGCATTTGTAAAACTAGTTTCAATTTTCCAACTCTTCAACCATGGTTGTAAATCCACACACATCATTTGAAAACACTTAACATATCAATTTTCATCCTCCTAGAAAAAGTGCCATAGCAACCACTATACCACCCCTTTTTTACATTAAAACCATGAAGTTGTTGTCACATGAGCTAAAGGCCAGGTAAACTAGCACCCACATTGGTACCAGTGCGGGGCGGGTACTGATTTTCAGTCTAGAACCGGGTCAGGTATGTGTCAGTTCTCTCACTCACAACCAGATGGGTAGCATCAGGAGGGATACCCGAGGTGATACCCATTCAAAAGGGTATCAATTTGGTGGGAGCCAATTCCTTGAGAACCAAAAATTAAAAAATTAATACCTGAGAGGCTATATTGATAACCCTGGGTCCAGTTCTTAGTTATTAAGTTTAGGGTAGCTATTTAGATTGGAGCTGAGGAGGTTATTAAGTGAGTTTAGGGTTGCTATTTAGATTGGAGCTTAGGTTATTAAGTGAGTTTAGGGTTGCTATTTAGATTGGAGATTAGAAGGTTATTAAGTGAGTTTAGGGTTGCTATTTAGATTGGAGCTTAGGTTATTAAGTGAGTTTAGGGTTGCTATTTAGATTGGAGATTAGAAGGTTATTAAGTGAGTTTAGGGTTGCTATTTAGATTGGAGCTTAGGAGGTTATTAACTAAGTTCAGGGTGGCGCTATTGAGGATCAACCCACAAGTTAGGGTTTAGGCCAGTTGTTTTGGTTTAGGGTTTATCATTGATACAAGGAGGCAACTTGTTTGGCCATAACTATGTATGTTTCTTTTTTTTGCTTTTCTATTTTTTGCTATGTGTGTTCATGCTTTTTGTTGCTACATGGAGTGAAGCTCCTCCTGGTGTTGTTTTTTCTACGCATTCATCACTAGCTATTGCTTTTGGGCGCTCATCATTGTGCTATTGTTTTTGGGTGCATTCCTCGTTGTGATGTTGTTTCTAGGCACTTTTCATTGTGCTTTAACTCCTGCTTGCACAAGGTGAAACTAGTAATTAATGTTTCAAAATAAGTTAGTCTTTTTTTTCAATTCAATTAATTTTCTTTTTCTTTTTTCTTTTTTGTGTGTGTCTGTTGTATTTTTGCAACATCAATCTTTACCAATCAGTTGCAAAAATTGTTCTTGAAGTTGAAACTTTATCTATATATATATAGGTATGTGTGTAGTTTCCTTTGTTAGGGTTTTTTAAAGCAAGTTGAATAAAAGTGAAATGGAGCCAAATGTTGGTGCTGATGTTCATATGCTTGTAAATGAAAGTGAATTTTTTATTGGAAAAAAAACAAAAGGAGCCGAAAAGTTAGTAACAATTCAGAGTTCTCACTTGAGAAATAAAAATAGTATGAGAAGAAATTGCATTAACAAAGAGCTCAAACGTGGGCCCAAGGAAAAAATTCTCCAACTTGGGTTTTTCTTTTGGTATTAATCATTAATCAAAAGTTGATGTGTAGGTCCCACAAGTTATGTGTTATTTGTTGTGTTAAGAAAAACTAGTAAGTCCTACAATATTAGGGCAAATAACTAAGTTAAGGAAAAGGTTAGTTTCTTTTTTCAAAAGTAGTGGAATGCCTATATTGAAAAAACATGTAAATTGAAACCATTTTTTAATTACAAAAAATTCTGGAAAAAAATTGAACAATAACATAAAAAAACTTGTGGAAAGACAACTTTTAAAAAAGAAGGTCTACAGTTAATGGGAATGAAACTTCTAAATTCTTTGGGGCCATAACTCCTTACAAAAAAAATAATGTACACCAGAAAGACTTTTTGGAAAATCTAGATATTCTTACTGTGAACAACCATTTACCCATTCAATTTGTTGAAAGCATGTGATTGGAGTGTTTAGTATTATAGTTATCCCCTTATGTGGTCTTTCTTTTTAGAATAGCTTTTAACTAAGATGTGTTGTACCACCTAGTGGGAAAAACCAAGTCCAAAAATATATTTTACCAATTTTAACAAATTTATCCATGTCTGGAACATCAAGTTTCCATTCATGGATATCCAAAGCGGCACATAACATTTTTTCATTAGTAGTTAATAATTTTTTAAGACAAGATTGGGTGCCTAAACATGTAAAATTTGGGTTATTTCAAGCATATGAAACTTCAAGACATGCATTGGCAAAAAGCTTTACAAAGCTTTTGGAGTAGTATGACTTGACAAAAAAAATAATTACCTATGTTAAACATGAAGGGGCTAATCTCAATGGCATGATAGCTACTTCAAAATTAGTTGTCAACTGTGAAGCTTTGAATGTGATTGAAAGTTTCCTAGGCACATGTTCTATACATGCCTTCTTTAAGGCTTGTCAACATTCAACTTATCATGAAAGAATGTCCAAGGATCTTAAATATGTTTCCATAAAGTTAGTTCAAGCAAATTTGCAAAAAATTGTATTACCTAGCCTAAAAAATCGAAAAAAGGTAAACATGAACAGATGAAAGCTTACATTAGTACAAACCTTAGACCCATGAAATTGAACACACAAATGAAAAAAGGTTTAAAAAGCAAGCCTATTATTTTGTTTGTTTTGAATCTTAATTTTACATTTCTTTGAATCTTAGTTTTGGTCAATTAACCTTACATTTCTTTTGTGCAAGACTATTAGTAAGGTTATTAAATGTTTTAGGAACATTTTAGTTCCATAAGCCTATTCTCTTGTATTATAGCAGCAGATTAAGCTTCACATCACAAGTTGTGTGTCTCCTCCCCTTATATGGCATAGATCACAAATCATTGTAATCATTTTGTCACCATTTTTAACTATTTGCATTTCAAATAAGTCTAAAAGCCATTGGTTGTCAAATGATGCCTTACAAACCGCCATACCCATGAACCTTTGCAAGAAAATGAACAAGGAGGTTATTGGGGTCATTGATTTTTTCATTTCCTTCTTGACAAAATATGATGGGAAAAAAATCTCACAATATGCAAGCCTTAATCTTAGATCCTAGATTTAAAAGTTTCATATTAATCTTTAATTCTTTTATTAGTCGTGAACTTTGGGGTGGCCATAGCTACAAAGTTTGTTAGGAAATTTATACATTCTATATTGTTCCTAAAATCATATCATAATTTACATCCATTATCTAAGATTGAAAGTTCCTTTGTTAATAACTCTAATGAAGACAATAGTTTGGATATCTTTAAAATGGTGATAGGCACCAATGAGTTTACAAGGAACCTTATCAATCCAAAAATTGATGATATTTCGTAGATTTCAAGTGGATGCAAAAGAAATCAAATGCCTTTTGGAGTGGTGGAAAAAACATGAATCTATGTTTCCAATTGTTGGTTTTTTTCTCGAAACAAATATTAGGGATTATAGGGTTTCAAATTGAAATTGAATTTTTCTTTTTTCTTATGTATATATCTGCTAATTTGAAAAAATGCCATTTATAATTAGAAAACCTTGAAAATCTTATCTTTGTGAATTAGAAGTGGCAAAATGATGTACGGGTTGGTTACAAAGCCCCTTCTAGTATGCTAGAATTGATATGTTGTGAAATAGATTTAAAGGAGTTAGATGAATTTGAAGCAAGAAGAATTAAATGAGGATTAATTTCAAGTTTTCCCCCTTGTAATGAACTTTGTTGGTTATTCCTTTAGCCATTAATGTTTTTGAAAAAAAATTGAAAATTATTAACATATTGAAATTCAATCTTAAATTAATTGGTTAAGAATCAGCAAAATATAACTAATTAATAAAGATGGAGAGATAATCATTTGTCAAAGAACCAAATTAATAAGAAATTAAATTGGGTCAAACATTAAAATTGGGGAAAAGCTAATCGGTTTGGTTCTTTTTATAGAAAATGTTAAAACCAAATGGATAGTTATTAAGAAAAATTATAATCATCCAATACCAGTTGGTACTTTCACCTTATTTTATCACCTTATTTTAATGAATATTAGATTTGAACTTCAAGGCCTTTATTTAATCTAAGTAGGGAATGTTTGTTATACTTTTAAATAATTTAAATAAATTTTGAAATTTTTATCATGGTTGGAAAAGTGTTTAGTGATTACTGGGTGAAAGCACATTAAACAATCAATTTGAGCAGTTTCATTAAAATGTGTTGCATTTAATTTTGGGTTTCACTTTTAGTGTCTAGACTTTTTTGTTTTATGATATTAATATTTGCAATACATAAAAATAATAGATAGTTTTTTAAAATCATGATATATTTGTGGTACACACAATAAATTAAATTTGATTTTTTCATCTTAGATTGTATTTGTGTTTGGTTTGAATTAGTCATTGAATTGGATTTGAAACTACATTTTAACAAATGGTTCATTTCATATTTCTTGTCATTTTCCATTTGAAAATGATTATTTATCAAAAAAAAATTATCACATACTTATGATCAATGCTCTAAAATAAACCCATTTATGACATGAAAATATCAAAATTTTCACATGTTTCTCAAACTTGGTCCAATCCAATGTTGTGCATGTAAGTGTCAACAATTGTATAACATGGAAATCCTATGTAAATGTAAGGCATTTGTATTTACATGTGGACAAAACTTTTACACTTACACTTATATTATTGTCATATATATATATAGGAAATTTTTTAATTCACACCTTGGTCATGCTTGTCTTGTTCTTAGAGCTTGCAGGTCTGCCGCGTTTCTTGACCACAACGCGAAGAAAGGGTGTGAATTTAAAATTTTCCTATATATATATATATATATATATATATTCCACTTACTCGAGACTTATGTAAATATTTATCCGATGCATTTACATGTCCTTGTGTAAATGTTTTGGAGCATGTAGCTATATATCAGTACAACAAAAGGTGTCCATATTTGTCGAATGATTTCACTGGATTTTGATTGAATTCATTGGTTGTAATGAACCGGACCAATGAAGAAGCAGTGAATTCAATATGTAACGAGCAAGGACCAGAGAACTGCACCCACAATTTGTGATAATGTATCATAAAGTCATTGTACTAATGACATCATGGAAGTTTAAACACAGACACCCATTAACAATGGTACACATTCAATACCCTCTTGCCTTTTATGAAGAACTGTCAATTTTAGGTTTTTTTAATAATTTAGAATGGATTTGACTCAATTTTCAATTCCAAAAAAATGGGACCCTGAGTCTGTGTCTAGTCCTGTTCTTGAAAAAATAATAATTCAAGCTTCGATTCTGCAAATCAGACCTGGTTCCAGTTCTGAGTGACCTAGTCTAAAATCACCAGTTAACTACCAGTTAACCCCTCCGTTCCAGACCATTTTTCCCCTAAGAAGAATTATTTTCAAAAATTCCAGTTCCAGTTCTAGAATCAGGACCAGGTTTTGATTGTGATTCCAGAAGTGTATCTGGTTATAAACCTGATTTCCAGTTCCAGAAATTAGACCGGATTCCAGTTTTGTTTTTTATTAATCAGAACTCGATCCGACAATCCTAACTAGCCAAACTAGGTAACTGCTCAACACGGTGGGTGCCGCTGGTTCACCCAAGTCATGAGCCAAAGACATACTACTGTGGGAAAAATCACATTTTCTGGTGTAACTGTCCTTAGCATTTTGTCTTACAATCAGCGATGAATGCATGAATGACCGACTTTGTGTGAGATGTGTTTAGGGAGGTTCATCTGAGAACAGGTTTTAGGACTGTTTGAGCAACCATGTCAGCATTCTTGATTCATTGGTGGTGGAACTTGACAGATGTTGGTTAGAGAATGCAGCATGGCAGGCACACACAGGTGATCAAACAGGCACAGGTGCACGCAATTTGTCATCACCTAATTCATTACCTGGGTCTGATAGGCATCCCCGAATCCAGACACCTAGCATATTGAAGCTCATTTCTTAGCCTCAGAATTTCAGATTTTGTGAAGTTTTTACTGCTGCTTAGACTCAATTCTTTCTTGATTATATCATAGGTTATGCTGTAGAGCATCTAGTTCCTGAAATGGGCAGCTGCTGTTGGAAGCATGTAATGCTGCTTTGCAGAAGGACATATGGAATTCCGGTGCTGGTTGTGCCTGCAGATTTTGTGGGACCATTGTAAAGAAGGGCTCTTTGCTCCTCCTTGAAGTATCTTCTACATAGTACGAGTGACTATATACTGTAACAAGGAGAGCTTAACAATTACAATAGTGATATTATGCGCTAGGCCATCTCTGGACCATGCTTCAATTTCTGAGTTGGCATATGCATTTGGAGATGACAAGGTTGTGTTGCAAACTTTTTTACATGTCCATGAAATGCTTCGAGTTTTTGAGGACCAAGTAATCTTCTACCATATTAGATCCACAACTCCAGATGCAGATCAATTGGAAGTTTGGGAGTTGAAGATTATAACAGCAAATGGTGACCAACTTCAACTTTTGCTGTTATAACCAGGAAGTTTTGGAATGCGAACATTCTGTGAACATCTAGAGTTACTGAATCTTCCAGAAATGCAACTCGCAGGATGTACATAGTCACTACTCTATGTTTCTTTGTTGACCAGTTGCCGGTTCAGCAATTCTCTGAAACTCCGAAATTACCAGTGATATTAAGTAGTAGTACTTCTATACGTGGTCATACAAATCCAACGAGTTTTCATAATATTGCACAGATTAAGTTCTTTGTAACAGCCACACAGATGATCCAACAAAGCTGCTCCTGTAACACAACAAACATGTGCAAACAACCAAGCATCCACACATGACATTCAACAAGTGTAGTAAACAAGTTCCTGCAGCTTGCATAATGGATCCACAGTTTCATGAGGAGATAAAAACCGTCTGAGTTTATTAGATCAAGATCGTCGAGATCCACGACAAAATGACATTCCTGGAAGGACGAGCATAGTACAGCTCTCGGCTGCTAATATGCTGTCAGAAGATGTGCATCTCTTCTCACTACATCGCTTGCAACAATCGCTTCAAGCAAGGTCTTTTTTTTTGGCTTGCTTGCTTCCTTTCTTGCTGCCGGACCGTTGTTTCACTGCAGCTCTTCAGCAGTGATTTTATTCTGAGATGCATTCGGATTCTGCTCAATGCGGAACGGTGTACGCTGCACACAGAAACAAGATCTCACATCAAACACTGCAGTCAACTGCTTTAGCGAAGCCAACTCCATGGGTCATCGACGACATGATGCCGAAAAATTTGAGAACTCGAATGCAGTTGATCTCTAAAGACTTTCAAGCCAATGATGATGACTCTCGTACCAGCAGTTGTTTGCTGGATTCATGCACAAGAACAGAAATATTTCACTTACCGCCGCATCGAAACCCGGCGAGGTTGGTACGGCCGCACTTCTTGGGGAGCAGCAGAGCGTTCTCCACCATCTGCTTCGGGTAGCTTCCAGACTTGAGCTGAGTGCACAGACAGTTCTTGTCCACGGTCTTCACGACCTTGCAGCAGCTCGCAGATGGAGCGCGAGGCCGAGCGCCTTCCACCGCGGACAGACAAGGCATGAGTGAGTAGAGGTTGCAGGTGGCGGCCTCTGTTTCAGTTGCCAAGCTTGCCATGACAACCAACAGACACAGCCCAATTGCCACAACTGATCCCTTTCCCATCGCAGCTGCCATCGTTGATACTGAAACCCCTGAAACTAGAAAACTGAGAAGCTGGCGGGACTGCAGAAGACAAGTTCAGATTGCACAACACTAGTACTACGCGTTGAGAGAGAAACTCACGACTGTAAACGTTTCCTTCAAAGCTCCCAAAGGCATTGCACGCTTGAGCATGAGAATGGAGATGATAAGAGTCTAGCAGTAGATTTATACTAGATCTGAGCAAAAGTTGGGTTATTAAGAAAGGCAATTGTCCTGTAAATGAAGCGCGAATTCTCATGGAGTCGTCGTCGATTTCGCAGCTGATTCACTGGTAATGGAGGTGCAGCATGTGATATCATTGATTGAGCATCACGAGCTCAAAACCCCGACTTTGCAGTTGGCATTGATGGTGGGCTGCATATCAGCAGCAGCTTCTTCTTCTAGTTCAAAGGTTCAAACCAGTGTTGGCCGGTTATTAGATTTTTTTCATAATCATGGGTTAGGGTTTTTTCTTTCCATAAATTTGGGTGTTGGTTAGGTTATCAACGTGCTTTTGGTAATAACCAGTGGTTATGCATAAAGGTAAGTTTCAAAATACCCGATTGATAACCATAAATACCCAATTAACCATAGGTTTGTGTCTTTTTGGGTTTGTTTTCTATCCCATTAATACTTCAGGATTGATAGCCTAATGCTAGCCAGGTTGCCCGGGTAAATTCTAAGATTTTATAAATTAAATGCGAGGCGGTTAGGATGTTAATCGGTTATGAAATATCAATAACCAGCTGGTAGGTTATTAATAACCGGTCTGATGACCGGGACGAAACTCCGAAACCGGCCGACATTGGTTCAAAGCAGCGCCCGCGGCGCACGGACAGTTTCAGCAGGATCCGATAACTGCGGCATCGTCCGATTGCCTTCCTCTCAGAAGAATAGCGCTGCGCATTCATGGCTCCTGAAGCCTCCAACTTCCGAATAGAATGCACCAACTACCCCTCACAAGAATAGGGTTGCGCATTCATGCGTCCTCCTCCTAATGCTCCAGCCGCTTCCGAATGGTGTTCTAATGCACTAACTACCTAGCTACCTCTCATCAAAAGAACAGCGCTGCGAATTCAAGGCATGCATCCTCCCCTCCTAAAGCTCCACCAGCTTCCGAATAGAATGTAATCGCGTTGACAAAACATGTCCACATAAATGTGTGATGCAATCGCACCTGAAAACTCGGCTTTCCAGATCGCCTTCAATTCCTTCCTCCCACCTGCGAGAAATGAAAATTGAAGCAACTACCAAGCACATACCATCATCATGTTGGATTCCTCTGCAACTGACCTTGGTTGCTGCTATAAATACTCGTGTCCACTCAACGCTGTTCCATCGCTAGTGCACATCGTGTCTTCCAAACTCCCGTCTCGTGCTTGCAAGCTGCCTACTAGTCTTCAGTGTGATCACCATTGTTCGCAGAGATAGACTATTGTTCACGGATTTTCTTACAGTCTGAGATATATCTATCATCTTCTTCAGATCTTCTTGAGCAGCTCGCGGGATTGTTCTTGAGTTCGTCAAATGGCAGGGATGACGGATCGCAAAGATATTGTTGCATTTGGGTTGTGTGTGTTGGTTGTCATGGCAAGCCTTGCAGCTGAAACAGATGCCGCCACCTGCAACCTCTACTCACTCATGCCTTGTCTGTCCGCGGTGGAAGGCGCGCACCCTCGCGCTCCATCTGCGAGCTGCTGCAAGGTGGTGAAGACCGTGGACAAGAACTGTCTGTGCGCTCAGCTCAAGTCTGGAAGCTACCCGAAGCAGATGGTGGAGAACGCGCTGCTGCTCCCCAAGAAGTGCGGCCGTACCAACCTCGCTGGCTTCCGATGCGGAGGTAAGCGAAGAAATAATAATTCCTGTTCTCTATCGCCATCCCCGAGACATACATGGATGGGTCTTCTTCCTTTCTCTTGGATACTACTCGAGTACTATACAAGCAATTCCTTGATATTTTCTCCACCTTCAAATGTTTTATGAACACGTTCTCCAATATTTTTCTCTGCTAAAATTTAGTGCGCGACAAATCTGTAAACTATTCTCCGAGATTCAACTGCACGCAATAAAATTTGTTCTCTTTCCTAAGAGCTAATAATTATGCACACAACAACAAATTTATCTGCGAATCCCTTTTCTTTGAGCTAATTATAATGTGTGAAGTTGCAATGCATCTGTTCTTTTTTCTCTGAGCTAATTTATAGTGTGTGCACACCAACAGATGCAGTGTTCTCTTTTCTCTGAGTTTCTAGTGTGTGTGCTTTGCAACAAATTTATCTGTTGTGGTTTGTTTGTTTGTGTGCAGCATACACAGTTCCGCATTAAAGTCCTTTGGATTCCACAGACAGGCATCATGTGCTCCAGTTCAGTTCAGAAGAAGGAGAAATAGGTCTGAAAGGGGGCTGTTAGAACAAAGCTCCTCTTGCAACTTTGACTTAAGCAAGAAATATGCATCTTCGTCTACTGAAGATTTGGAAATTAATAATCCTTTAAAGTGCTCATTGGATTCTTCTTATGTGTTTCATTTGAACTCATGGAATTTACAAACTGATCATTGAGTTGATACTTGAAATGTGCTTGAGGATCAAGAGTTTGAACTTGTGACTGCCAACCATCTCTTGTTGATAATAAAAAATCTGCAGGCTGCATCCTGGAACATGGATTATTCATGATAGAAAGGAACTTGAAGCTGCATTAAGAAATATTAGCAAATTTGAATAGTAGTTCAAAAACAAGGAATTTGATCATCTTTGTGACAGCAATCTAGACCAGATCTTTTCTCCTTTTTAGTCTAATGGAGTTTGAACAATCTTTTTTACAAAATGACAACCAATAGACATAATCCAAATGCAAACTCCCTACCAAGAAAGAATTTCTGCAACAACTGCTGAACAAAAATCATATCTTCACCACCCCAAGCACCAGAAATCTATGATTGAGAGAGTAGTTTGAGATGAAATTCTTAGGACTATCCAAAATCTCAGCTCTCACAATTGGGGGTTCTATAGGTTGGCATCCTTGCAGGACTTATTAGACTCAATTTCACAACTCACTTATTTAATGCAATCAATACCTGACATGGTTTGGAACTCTATTTGGATGTAAAATATCCCAAGCATTATTCACTTAAACAAAATTCTGCTGCCAATTCATTTTCCTTAAATTATTAAGAACTGTTCAGGAAAAAACAGCGGGAAATCTGAAGAAACAGCACAACAACAGAATTTTGGCATCTCCACTCAAGAAATGGTGCAGAGGCTCCAGTCAGAATGGCAAGTACATATGCGCCCACGGCCCAATATAAATAAATGTCTGTCCCTGGCCCTAGGTGAATGAAAAAGACTGGACTTGTGGTTGCAAAACCACAAAAAACAAGGAAGATGCCTTGTTTGAGCTGAAAGTCTACCAAAACTGAGATCAACTGCTAGGTGAGCATCAGCTGCCTGTCTAATTTTACAAACTGCAATATGCAACATGTCATATGACACTTAATTTGAAGATTACTTTGAATCTTGCCTTAGCAAGAGAACAGCTCTCTTCATCTCCTGGAGGGCATCAACCATATAGTGACAAAGGGTGTCAGGGTCTGGAATGAGGTCTCTGCTTGTCAAGGCAACCAAGCTTGCCTTTCCAGCATAGCTCTGAAAGAAAACCGATAGTGACTGCAGCCCACAGGAACACATATAAGTACTATGTACAACCTACAAACACAAATTATCAATGGCCTTGCAGGCATATCGACATCATTCAGTTTCAAGAACCTCTCCACAAAGGACAAGCTTTCATCTTCTGAATGCAGTGTGAGGGTTGCAGTCACCTGTGGCGCTCCAGTTGTAAAGGCGTAAATGTCGACAATGGGATTTCCACCAAACATGACAGGCTCCATTGGCCCTGGCACATTTGACACTGCCAATGTGGTTCGCAATGTTAACTGCTCTACAATCCTTGTTGGCAGCTGCAAATAGGCAGTTCAAAGGTGTCAACAGTTTCATCAGCATTGGTGAGGACACTCGTCTGTAGGAAAGACTTATGCTAAATCAACCAACCATCACCACCTCTGGATTGGGGTCAAGAAATATGAACAGGAATGTCATTAGAAACTCCAAACAATGGAGACAACTCTGTCAAATAACTATAGAGATACATTAGGTTCAAATTGAAACCCATAGCAAGAAATGGAAATAGATCATGAGATCGAGGCCATACAACTGGCCCTGTAATCGACATTAGGAATGCCCCACTATAGTATGTGAATGCGCCTTCAAGAGATGCCTTCATGCGGTCACTTGTTTTCTTGGCTGCTCGTATGCGATCAAGTGGATCACTATAGTACTTCAGAGGAATTGGAAAGATCAAGGAGCCAAGTCGGTTTCCCCATGGTGACTGAGATCCACCATCCATCATTGATGCAAGTTCCTGCAACCCAACAGAAACAGTGAGAAGAATACTCAATTAACAACATGCACAGCTCAGAAAAGTACTTGACCAGGAGTTAACAAACTTCTACCTGCAGACCTGGTGATGGCCTGTTGTTGATAAGGACTGTTGCACGTATTCGCAAGCAGTTCAATTTTGATGTGTTTTTCCTGTGATTGACAACCCCATTTTGCATAGTTCCATGAATTTGGGTTACACCTTCAACCTTTCTCTTCTCCCCTCTGGATTCTGGCTCACCTGCAAACATTGCCCACACCAATTTCCAAAGTTAGCAAAGTTATACCAATATACCAGGTTGATTTATTCTATTTCAAGTGTTTCATGACAAGAGATGAATTATCAATTCTGCTGTGCATGGTTTCATGAGAACAAGTATGTCATATAGGAATGTCTAACCCAAAAGCAATGAATATATATACCTGAAGGAATATACATGTGTGAGAAAAATACCAGCAGGGTTTTCAAGGGCATTATAGTCACTCTCCAGATACTGATGGAGGCCTGCTCCAACGATGCCCATAAAAACATCATTTATTGTCTGGGATCAACAGCACAACATAGCTTGTGAATTGTAGCAACATATATCCTCTGAAATTTTGTTTTCTTTCTGGAACAACAGGTTGTCCTGAGATCACCCACTAAAACTCTTATTGGCTCAGGCAATACAGAACTCAGAATTGAACTTACCCCATTAAGTGCCTCCTTCACTAAATGCATATCATCAAGGTTGATTGAAGCAAACATAACACTCTTCTGGGCCATCCCCTCACCTGCATGGCCCTTGATCTTTGTGTCACTGTCTTTTAACCACAGAACTGTTGCGAATAAATAAGCCAGGCCAATCATAGTATTCCATGCAATGAGGAAATTCTTCCACAATGAACTCAGCAGAAAAGTATGTAGAGCAGCCGTCTGCTTCTTCCGTTTAGATGGTATTGAGGGAAGCATGTCTGGGTGCTCAACACGCCTGGTGGATGCCAATAAGAGAGACATGAGAGAAGTTCCATCGCCTAAAGAATGATGCATACGGAGAACCATATGTGCAGCTGCATGTCCTGATGTCCCATTCAACACATGGCACTCCCATAGAGGCCGTGAGAAGCTCATTGATGGTGCAGTTGCAAGGTCTGCAATGTAGTTCTTAACAAAATGCGGAGCTGCAAAATCCTCCTTTGAAAAACCAGATGGCTCAAAAATATGAGCATCAATGTCTACCTCTGTGGGCACCCAGACATCTGTACCTTTCGCATTTTTCTTCTGCACTCTGACAATCACCCAAATTCAGTTTCATCAACAGGCATTAATCCTGGAATACGTAAGAAACTCCTAAACCCAAAGAGTGACAGTCTGCAAGGAAAAACAGATCACTAAGATTCTTCTAAGATTTCACAGTGGGTTCCAATGCTGCAAAATCAGACAGACAAGAACAGAGAGCTAACCATGACACTGTGAAATCGCTTGTGTTTCACCAAAGTTTCCTCCATTGTCTTTTTGAATTCTGGCAAGTTGATGGGATTCTTGAACCCCAGGGTGCACAGAATATAGCAGTTCATATTTGGTTGGCAAAACATCTGACCACATGGTGATACAGGCTCTTCTGGCTCTGCTGCTGCTAGACTTCCACCACTGAAATTGGCCAAAGAAGGAGACACTGCACCATCTCGTTTTGTTGCAATGCGTGGCAGTTTCAATGAACTAACCTCCTCTGACTCCATAATCTTCTTGCTAGACTTCTTTCCTCTATATGATTCAACTCTGCAAGATTGAAACTGTTGGATCCCTTTCCACTCCAATTCCACCACTGCACTGTACAGCAAATTTTGGATGAAGAAAAATCAAAACATGCCAGTTTGCCTCAGCAAAATGGTTTTGACCCTGCATTTTCGCACAGGATACTGAGGGTGGCGAAAGGCACAGCAAAGCCGAACACCTGCTGTTGATTGCGAGATGGTTTGATTGATTTAGGAGGGTTGCTATTAGTAGTCTCCCACCTTTTGCAGTCCCAGTTTCAGTTTTGTGAGTGAGGTTGGGAAAAAGTAAATAACTAATCTTGGCTGTGAGAAATATTGTTGCAGGGCCACGTACTGAGCATGAGCGGAGTTGCTCTAATGGGAGAAACGATGTCAAAACAAGACAAATTATACCCTGGCTTCAAAAGAGAGATGTAAGCCAGTACAATCGTGAGCAGGACTGCAATTTTGCTTCACCCTCGATCATCAAGTTCATGCTCTTCTTCTGGATCTCATTTGCAATCATCCAACCAAAAGCTCATTGACTCTCAGCCATGAAAAACTACTGTTCAGGATAAAATCCTTACCAAAATCTGTATCAAGATAACAAGCTTCTTGATCTTTCTTTCCTCCGTACAATTCGCCTCTCCAAGATTGAAACAGCCAAATCCGTTTCCACTCCAATGCAAAACCTGAATACAGAAACAATTCAAAAGAAGACAATGTAACAGCTTCAAAGAGAAATCCAGAGAAAGCCAGTTCATTCGTGAGCAGGAGTGCAGTTTTGCTTCACTCTCAATCATCAAGATCATGCTCCTTCTTCTGGATCTCATTGCAATCATCACCGAAAGCTCATTGACTCTCAGACAGGAAAAACAAGAAATTCGCCAGAAAATCCTTACCAAAATCTGCTTCAAGTTAACAATCTACTTGCTCTTTCTTTCTTTCCTCTGCACGATTCACCTCTGCAAGATTGAAACAGTCAAATCAGATTGCATTCCAATGCAAAGCCTAAAGAAAGAAACAATTTATGAGGATAAATACCTCAGGTTCAAAAGAGACAATAAAGCAGTTCACTCGTGAACAGGAGTGCACTTTAGCTTCACTCTCCATTGGACCGACCACTATCATCAAGTTCACGATCTTCTTCTGGAACTCACAATTGCAATCATCCAACCAAAAGCTCATTGCATGAAGAAAAAAAAATCGTTTGCCATAAAATCCTTACCAAAATCTGCTTCAAGAAAGATATCCTTACCCAAATCTGCTTCGGCAAAAATTTCCAAACGATCAAAACCAAGATCGTCTTCACCACACGCATACAGGAATTGCTTCTAAGCTCATTTTTCCTCCGCTCAAAATTCCTTGAAAAACCCGGTTGCTTAATCTCCTTGACCCGAACCACACTACCTCTGCTTGCAAAATCCCGATCGGAGTCAGCAAAACGTCAAGAGATAAAATTCTCTCACCAAAACACAAAGCGCCGCTCTCTTATGCCACGTCTTCTTCGCCGTCGTTCTCTCGCGGCTCGACTCGCAGTGTTATTTTTGGTTCGGCAAAATTTAGCCACTTGGAGATTGGATAAAAAATAGG
>Ga0209208_10003044_pt1 | contig 24110 bp, 19 predicted proteins | sample S1TSphfallax_3_FD_187694 | JGI IMG/M metagenome (GOLD analysis project Ga0209208, IMG submission 187694) | Host-associated microbial communities from peat moss isolated from Minnesota, USA - S1T2_Fd - Sphagnum fallax MG (SPAdes) (version 2) | ecosystem: Host-associated > Plants > Peat moss >...
GGGGGGGGGGGGGGGGGAGGCGCAAGGTGTTGAAAATATGCGAATCCAATAACACATTGAAAAGATGACTTGAAAGCTTCAATCAAATTGAGTCATTTGAAATTAGTTTGAGATTGGAATGAAATTAATTAACAATATATTTTTAGTTATACAATTTTATAATAATATTAATATATTTAAAATATAATACCTTCATTATAATAAATATACAATAAGTATGATATTTCTAATTGATTTCAATTTAATCCCAAATTAATTTCAATCCAATTTTTTATACATTTGATTAAATTTTTCATTGTATTTGATTTGATTTGTTTAGGTCACATCCACCCTGGAAGTCCATCCTAGTCAATTGTTGTTTAAAATGGTTGGTCCAATCTTGGCTAGATTCTAAATCTACATGGATTTAAATGAAGTTAGGTTGATCTCATTTTTTATTAAGTTATTTAATTCCAATTGTATTCACATCTTTCATGTAATTTCATCCATAGCCCTCCCTACATATGTAGGTTTAATTGTCATTTTTGAATGTATATTACATCACTATACATAGGTTGCATGAGAAATATTGAATTTCAAGTTGAGTTGAAAATTGGCATGTTATTTAGGAATGATTATGCTTGTAGTAATACCATAATTGATTTATGTGACAATGGAATTATGCAAAAACATTACATCCATGACTAAAAAATGACTTAAAATAACATAAATGACAAATTTGATTTGATTATAATTAAAAAAGACCAATCATAAAAGCCATATTTTGATGTAATCATGTCATTTACACTCAATATAGTATAACTATATTGAGAGTATACACTTGAATATGGTTTTTTTTTAATCAATATAATTGATTTTATTGAAACCCATGAGTTAGTTTATTCCAATACTATGGTATGATAAACCATAAGTTTGCCCAATATTGTTAACATTGAACAAGTTCTACAATTTTGACCATGTAGTTGTTACCTTCATGGAAAGTATGATCTCATTATTTGTTCATCCAATGTTATGTTATTAATTGAATTGAATTGGTTTCTAAACAATTTCATCCAACATGTTGATATTTAACCCTTAACAAGCGATAGTAAATATTGTTACAATTTGATGTTTCCAACAATATATTATTTACATTTACATTGAAAAGTGTAATACATCATTGTTGCAATTTAGTTCTTCCTACCAAGTTTCTACCTATCAAAAGTCCACTACCTATCAAACTATGTTGTCCAAAAATGGATTCCGTCCAATAACCAACGTCTAAGGTTTGGCTGGACATTGGTTATTGTTGATAAGGGGACGCACAAGAGCTTGCCCCTAGACACCGGTCACATAATACTTAATTAAACATTTGAAGTGACAAGTCCTTTAGAGTACATTGTGGGGTGTGACTCATGGTGCATTCACACTTGAAGTTAAGTTAGTTAAAATGAAAATCTAGGTGGCATCCTAGGTGGCAACCAATGTTAAAATGGGCCATAGCTTAATGTTAAGTGAATGTTAGGTTAACATAACATTTTCATGGTAACTAGGTTTAAAGTCCTAAATGGCTTAGCATGGTGTGAGGGGACTGAACCTTAGAGTACCTAACACCAAGTGTGAATGCACCTTCAATGTTGTTTTCTTCTCCAAGTTGCATGAGGGTTTTCTTTTCAATTTTATGATACAAAAAAATTGACAAAATTAGTCAAATTTATACTAGAAAAACACAATTATGCAAAATTTTGCTTAAAATATCTTCAAAAGATTACAAAAGTGTTTGGGAAAAAAGATTCACTGGACAGATGAAATTCTGTTTCTGTGGATGAGGTAAAGCTACAAAAATGGATTCTAAACTTCCAGCCAGCAGGGCGCCACCTAGATAAATCCTCAACACACCAATGCCCGAGAAGCGCCAATCACAAATCATATCGCTCCACGTGTTTGAGCAGAGGCGATCCAGATAGGATTTCACCTGTTTCTATTGGTCAGCCCCGACCGCGCACTACCCAATGGAAAGCCGAGCGGACCGGGAGATTTCTGGGTGCCATAGGTGGGGTAGCGGGTGGGTGGGTGGGGGTTGGGGGGCGGGGGGCGAACCGAGAAAACATAGGGTGGGGAAGAAGGGAGAAGGTCTGCAAGTTCTGCGCTTTGGTGTTGTGGCGGAGGCGGGCGACCCAAAGAAACGGGGGGGCGGAAATGAAGGAACAAGAAGAAGGCCAGAAGCTTTGCGACTGCCAATTTTTGTTGCGCGTTGGTTGTCGAGCACGACGGTTGCTGGCGTCCGTGTGCAAAGTTCCTTCGTAGACCGGGAAATACCGAGCTCGAGATGGCGTCCGTCACCATGCAAGCAGCCGGGGTATGTTCGCATTTGTGCAAGTCCGGGTTCTTGGCCGGCGCCAATGCTTTCAAGCTCACCAGGAACGTAAGAGTCGGAGCCGCTGGTGCTACTACTACTCCCATCGGCAGTTTGAAAATACAGGCCAAGAAAGGCGAATGGCTTCCCGGCTTGGATTCTCCTCCTTACCTCAATGGCAGGTAGTGTAGTTTCAGATAGCAGGATTCTAGCGGTTCTGCTTTCAAGCACTTGTCAGTTTAAGCTTTAGTTTTCGGCAGAGATGATGGAGTACTGTAGGGCACGGTGATTTGGCCTAGTTTGTTCTCGAAATTTTGCGGGTTTTGGTTTGCTTTAGGCGAGGCCACTGTGAGCGGTAGATGAAGCCGGGGACGGCCAGCTTAGGGGGCGTTGTTTGATGTATGTAGTCCCCTTGATGTGGAAAATGGCTTCCCGTTGTGCGAGATTCACAACACTGCGTGCACGCTGGAGTTGAAATGATGTTTCGAGATCTTATCGTGTACATGGAGCCGAGAGACGGACTAAGACGTAGTTCAAAACTCTTCCGTTGTTTGTATCCAATTTCTTTCAGAATGTGCAAATTATTTTACAATGCCGTGTCATCAAGAAAAGCATGCGCGCAGCCTCACAAAACCCGCGTCATTCTACTAGATGTGGTCTCCTGACAAGATGAACTGAATGTGTTGATTGCAGTCTTGCAGGAGACAATGGCTTTGATCCCCTAAGTCTGGCTGAAGACCCGGAGAATCTCAAGTGGTACGTGCAGGCGGAGCTCCAGAACGGACGTTGGGCTATGCTTGGAGTAGCGGGCATGCTTTTGCCAGAGATTCTCACCAAAGCAGGTCTCATCAACGCTCCTCTCTGGTACGACGCTGGCAAGGTGGACTACTTCGCCCCGGCTTCTACTCTTTTCGTCATCGAGTTCATCCTTTTCCACTACGTTGAAATCCGGAGGTGGCAGGACATCAAGTACCCTGGCAGTGTCAACCAGGACCCCATTTTCAAGAGCTACAGTCTCCCAGCTGGTGAAGTCGGATACCCAGGCGGCATCTTCAATCCCTTGAACTTCCCCACCAATTTGGAATACAAGGAAAAAGAGATTGCCAACGGTAAGTTCTAGCATCAGTTTTCTGTTTCATGTCAATAAGAATGGCATTGCAGAGGAATTTTGCTCATAATCTCATTTCTCTCTTCTTTAGCTTCATAACATCTTCTTTGTCTCTCCAGAGCTGAAATTTCAGGCTGCTGACTTGTGAATCTGTGTTGAATGTTGCAGGAAGATTGGCAATGTTAGCATTTCTGGGCTTTTTGGTGCAATCAAACTTGACTGGAAAGGGTCCTGTGGAGAACTTGCTGCAGCACTTGAGTGACCCATGGCACACAACCATCATCCAGACTCTGGGGCTCAGTGGATAGAGACACAAACACCAATGCTGTTATGTATTTACAAGGAGCTGCTCTCTCATCAAAATCAGGCGATGAAACCATTGCACAAATGGAATCCCTTTGAATTACTGCACTCAGGAGGGTGTCTCTCTGTAGCTGGAGTTCAAGACTGTTGGTTGTGCTGTAATCTAAACATGGGAAAACATTTGTCTCAAAGTGAGTGTGCTTGTTCTTTGATTTTCTTAATAGCCTATTGACCATTTTGCAATGTTGTTTTTCTGTACCCAAAGAGGTTTGCATCTTCTGTTGGCATATAGATTTGCAGCACTTAAGTACTGCACAAAACATTGAGTAATTTGAAAGATCCAGAGAATCTTAATTGAACCATTGAGAAACTCTGTGAATCCATGGGATTCTCCATTAATTGTGGTGTTTTGTAATTCCAAATCCCCAGTCCCACAGCTTGTACATAAATTGAGTTCACAAGAATGCTGTAGAAGGGGTCTCCACTCCTTTATTCATTACAGAAGGGAAGGAGAGACCAGTGAGTATCAAGCTTCAAACAGTAGAATGCCACTCTTTTGCCTAGTTCATAGACTGTGTAGCAGAGTGCAAGAAAACTGCCTTCAAATTATTTGATTGCACATGGTGCCCAAAACAAGCTGATGTATTGATGGCCTTGCCATAGAGATCCATCCTGTATCTAGTCACAAGCTTAATCATCATGTTGTGGACTAATGGAACTAGAAAAGTGTTGACTATGTTGACTATGAGTACAACAGACTCCAGGGCAAACCATGCTGCTACAGCAAGGGGTTTTGATGAGAAATAAAGGTAGCATATATTAATGAGGATGCCTGTTAACCATACAACTACAGCAAGGGGTTTTGATGAGAAAGAAAAAAGGTAGCTTACATTAATGAGGATACCTGTGTGTGTGGCAATTTCACTCCAATCTCAATGGTTGTGAAGTCCAAGAAAGTTCATCGCCAGATAACTGTTGTTTCACTGTCTCCAATGCTTGAGCAGCCAAATTTGCAAGATTCTTCAGTGCCGCATCTGAATTTTCTTTTGCATTCAGAATCATTGTCACCATATCTGCCCACTCATCTTTCTTTGTTGCCAGCTCCAGGTTACAGCTTGCAACCCCCATTTGATAATTGAATTCCCATTGCTGCCAGAGCAGATCAAATGAGAACAAATATAACTGTCTGCTAATTTGAGAACTGAATGTGGGCTTGCAACAGAGACATGTCAATGTATAAGCTACAACAAATCACAGTAGCATTTGTGGTATACCTTGAAATGCTCTTCTGCTTCTGCTTCTGACCTCTTGAGAAGTCGCTCCTTATCAGCCATGCTGGATTTAAGAGCCTCACGCTCGGCAATTTTTGAAGCGAGATTGGTATCTAGATCATCCTTGAGTGCATTATATTGTGCTTCCAACTGCCCCACACATTTAGCATCACTATCTGCTGTTACTAACCAATGCAGGTACAACTGCCTGACAATTAAATGTGGAGATGAATGCAGGTTCAGCATTATGGTTACATCCAGAGGAAATACTCACCTTCCTGTGGAAAACTGTACACTGTTTGATCTGCTCCATCTTCTCCTGACAAGCAACATCTGCTGCATGGACTTGCTGCATAAGTGCAAGTGTCTCATCTTTCTCTTGATTTGTTAACCGTTTACTACTTTCCATGACACCCCTGATAACAGGCTTGACAACACCCTTCAAGGGCCCACCAAGAATATCATACGGGGCGTCTGCTTCCAAATTCAACTTAATGTGGAACTGGCCTCCATTATCTAAATGGGGATCTCCAAAGATGAGCTTCCATCTGCACCAAGCCAGTGGCAATGCAATATTGACATGAATGGCCAGTTGACAAGAAGTCAATGAAATTCCCTATCCCATGGTGACCAACAGACACTGAGTAAACATGGACTTACTTGTTAGCTTGCTGGGTGAAAAGGGCCACAATTTGTTCAAGCTCTTTTAACTTTGTTGAGGCTCGCACTTCATGATCCCAAGCAGCATCAAGGAGTTCACGACCTCTAGCCACAACTTGCTGCAGATTGGTGTCCAATACCTCATTCTCCTTCCTCATTCGCTCAACATCAACAGAATTGATTTGCTGTGCTGCAATTCTTTGCTTCAATTCCTCATTTTCTGTAAGAATGGCCTCCCTTTCTGCCTTCTTTGCCACAAGCTCCTGCCTTTTATCCTCCAGCTTCTTTTCTGCAGCCTGCAAGTGGGATTGAAGGTTGCTATTGATGTGGTCAAACTTGGCTATATCACTCAAGAAATCTGCATTCCTGGACTGCTGTGTCAACAGACCTGATGGCTGTTTCTTTAGGGTCTGTAGCTTAGCCTGGACTTCAGTAGCCAAATTCTCTAGTTTCTGCTTCTTGTCATCAAGCTGCAATTTGCTGTCATCAAACTGCTTTTTGAACTCAATGTCGAGGCGCTCACATTCATCATCATCTCCACCCAAGAAGCATTCATAAGATCTATTGACATACTCCAGGATGAGTTTTGAGCCATTGTCATCAAAAGGAGCTTCTTCATCCCCAGTCTCCTTTTTCTCTTGATATACCAGAAGATCTACCAACCAGGCCAGAGCTGCAAGAAGCCCAGGCCATGTGTGTGGACTCCCTGCTGCATACAAAGCACTCTTACTGATCTGGGAAGGATACCCTACTCTCTTGAACATCAGAGGCACATCCTCCTCAAGCTTTGCTGAGAATTTGAAGTTTGGATCCAGTTGGTGGAAGAGGAACTGGACGATATTGAGGACTTCTTTGCTCGATGGTGCCGCCAAGAGCTTTGTAGAAATGGCCACGTTGTAACCGTGTGTCGTCAGGTAAGCTGTTAACTTGCGGATGCAATCATGCTGGAAGCTCTTCTCATTGATGGGCCTGGAATCAACGCGCAGCTGTGAGACTTTCCCGTGCATGCTGGAACGCCGGGGAAGGTTTGGAGGCCCTCCTAGCTTGTTCAGACCGCCGGGCATTGGGATGCCACTTGACAAGCGGGACTGTTTACCCAGCATCCGTGCTGCAGCGTTGCTTCCTGACGCTCTCCTGTTGAGCTGCGACGGACTGATCGTGCTCAGAGTTGAGCGTCTCATGGCGTCCTCGTCCTCGCTTGGATTCCGTAATAGCAGTGGCAACAAACGCAGGATGAAGGACGCTATGCTAAATCCTAAAAACTCTTCAGCTTCGTTTTCCTTCCTAAAACCCGATGGCCACGACACTCTCTTCTGAAGCCTCTCTACAACCGTGAGCTTACTCCTGTCGCATCCGGTAGCTCCGCATCATACATACCGTTGACGTAGAAATCCTCAATCGCCTCGAGCCATAGAGACCTCCAAATTTGGTTCTCATGAGGGAAGTGTGCAGCAGATAAGTCGACCGTCGTTGCGTCTACTTAAAACCCCAGCGAGCACAGAGCTCCAGGAATTGAGAACAGGGTACAAAATGTGCGCCAAACAGAGACATGGAGGATTGAAATATGTAACGCTTGCTCAATTAGGTCAAATGAGCAAGAAATACCAAACCTTAAGGCCCTAGAGAACACCAGAAACCATTTCTGCGACGAGGACGAAAGCCCTTAGCAGGCATACTCAGCTTGGTAACTCCCAGACTTCCAACCGAACCCCAAAGCCCAACAACTTCACCAGACATGCATCAAACAAAAACCTAGAGGACGAATGAAATGGAAGCTTGCTTTCTTGCTTGTGCGCACCGAAACAAAATTTGCAAAAATCGAGCCCAGCCTCACAAAACCAGTAGCCTCCACAGTGAAAAACTACTCACCTTCACATCTCCCGGCATTCCTCAGCGCACCCAGACCTCCAGAATGCCAGAAAGGGCTCAAATCCACCGCCGAGAAAAACTCTATTCCATGACAAAAGTGAAGTGCTTGCAACAAAATACCAACACAAAGTACTTAAGCCAGAATTCTTGCCCCAAAATCGGTCTCCAACAGCATCCTCGCTCAAACAGCGAAAGAGCAACGTTTTGAAAAAACGAGAGAGATGAAGGAGCTGGCCCGGCCCGGGTCGAGTCCAGCGCCCGGGTCGGCGGGGAACGGTAACATGCCCTTTCAAATGAAACTGGGTTACCCATCATAACATCGGGTACATCACTCCAATCTTCCTCCTGAAACCCGAGATACATTCGGGCAACCGGTGTCTCGAACCCGCACCGGGCCCCGGGGGACCGGCGACCATGAGGCGATTTCCCGCCTCAAATGATGGATGCAACCCAGCGACGAAGGGAAGACCAGATTTTTTCATCCATATTTTGCAAAAGTTGTACTATAGTTATCATCGCTCGCTCGCTCGCTATTGACAGAAATCATCTACATTTAGGCCGCACTATGGACAGAGGACTTCGTACTGTATCCAAAGATTTTTAAACACAACGTGTTCGGTCACTGGCCTTTCTATCCGGAGTTGACACCAGTAGTTTGCAAGATCATCAGGGTAGCTCAAGTTAGTGCAGCAGCCTCTGCATCTGCTCCTTCTAGCTTTAGCTCTAGTTCACAAGATATGAACCACTGCCATAAGTTCTTGGGCTATGCCTCTTGAGTGCTAGTTGACATCATAATCACAGCTTGCCATTGCTTCCAGAAGTGCATCTGTTGATAATTTTGGTAATATTTAGGGAGCATATCAAAGCAACATTGCAGCATGCTGCAACAAAATTGCCTTTACTTCTGTTGCCCTCTGTCGTGTCTCTGATTTGGCACTCCCCAGATTTGCTCAGATTCACCAAACAGTTCTCACAACTACAGAATCAGCCATCTGGAACATGGTTCACAAATCTGTATTCTTCTCAAGAGGTGATTTTTATTGTAACCTTTTACAACTTTACACTTGTTAAACTCTAGGGTAATGACCAGCTAGCACAATACCCCCAATTGATGAAACTTCATCAGCCTCATCAGCAGCTCACTCTTGGCAGTGGGTGGATGTCAATGTCATACATTAACCAATGTGCTGAGTTTTTGTCACAAGCCTGATGATGGTAATGGTAATGGGAAGATTCAACCATGTTGCAAAAGTGTAGAAGAGAAGGAGATCCAACTGTGATGCAAACTGCAAAAGAGAAGGAGATTCAACCATGATGCTGAAGTGTAAAAGAGAAGCAGAAAACCAAGGAAATCAAGGAGAAAGAAGAGAAACAGAAGAAGAAACAGGAAAAGCACAAAAAAGAGAGGAGTAAACACAGAAACCAAGGGAAAGAAGAAAACACAAAAGAAAGAGAAAAAGCAGAAAAAATAGTTCCACTAAAAAAGGAAAGAAATAAAATCCAGCTCTTTTAAGGGAATTCTCTCTCCTGGAAAAAGGTGGCCTTTAAAATGCCCCTCATGAATCATATATGGAAGCCCTAGATTTTGAAGATTCTAAAGCAAGAAAAACACCAAACAATACTTCTTGATCATTCTTCTTCTTTCCATTCTCATGATATGTTCCTGAATTTGAACCTCCACTCACCCAGCAAGTTACAAAGTTTGCACAATAGTATCACAATTGAGGATATCCTCCACACAAGATAAGTGGATAACTGATTCCCAAGTAGCAGGACCTTGCTGTGCAAGAGCTAATTGCTTCAAGTTTGCAGGCATTTGGAGAGGGAGGGATGTATGGGTACAATCTGAGTGGAGTAAGTTGTCAGTCAGCCTGATTCACCAAACTGTCAAGCTCATCCACTTATGAAGCATCAACATAAGGACCAGAGATAGAGCAAGATATTCTGCCAAAGCCCACTGAGCCAATGACTGCAATGCATTGCAGGTGTCAAACAGTATGCAAAAGTGACTGCATCAAGCCTGACCAGGATCTCCCACACAAGTCAACTTATAGAACAATCTGGCTGTGACTACCGTAAGCAATGAAAAGAACATCTAAATGCTTGCCTCTCATTTGTTAAGTGTTCAGGGTGCAGATTGATTCTTCTTCCATGCTCTTGATGGGTACTCAAAAACTCTTCCGAATTGAACAACATCCAGATTCCAAACCAAAGTCAGGCCTGCTCCAAAATTTTAAACACCAGCTGGCATGACAAGCAAACTGTAAGTGAGCCACCTAACTTGTACTACAGTTGCCCATTCCAAAGTAAAAGTATGAGATTGTAGAGAAATCTCAGCAATGACACTTCCAAAGTAATTACACAACAATCAAGTGTATTCATAACCTATGAGAGTTGCTCGCATAGTGTTAGACCATCATCTTCATCACAAATTAGCAGTGACAAACTGCCATGACTATCCACTAAGGGTGGGTGTACATAACTATATAGCAGTCCTATTCAAGCACTCTTAAGAGGCATTCTAGGTGGGGCATGCAACCATATACTAGCTCTACTTTTGTCAGGGTCAATTTTTTTGCAAATCAACGGATTTTAAAGGTGCTTGAAATATAACTCAGCAGTTGAAAACTAGTGAAGTGTGGAGTAGGCCGCAAAAAAACCCATTACCACCTAACAGAATGGTGGCTCACCCTACCAGGCTCACCACATTCCTGGATGGAACAGGCCTGTTCCATGGTACATAATCAGCCTAACAATTAAAAGCAACCCATCAGATAAATACCTGTATAGTTCATTCCTATACTTGTCCGTTCCAAGGTAGTTCAATCCCACACATCTTGAATGCAATAGTAATCCCATACATCAGCATGAAGCATATATATTTGTGTAGTGAAACTAATCTTTACCTCAAGCATATAGCTTGTAATGTGTGATGGAAGTAACGGTGAAGGTCAAACCCCATCAATTCCAATCAAGAGCAAGGGATGAACAAGCTCCTTTGACAAATTCATATCCATAAAAAAAGTATACTTCCCTTTTGTGAGAAAGTTGACATGCAAATACTCTAATCATCGTTGAGCTGAATGTTTGCCCTAACAAAGGAATTGACAACTAGGGCAAAATAGCCCATCATTGATTGTTGGCCAATGACTAAACACCAATTTAGAAAATTCTAACTATGTTGTCAATTTTGTCTTATTGTTGATTATCATTAAAAAAGACACCTATGACCAAATGTTCAACCATGAATCTTGTGTTTTGGAATTTTAATGCCTTTGGGAAATTAAGTGTTTGAGAATAAGGGACAAGACAACTAAATTTTGTGAGGTAGCATTTTGGAACACATATTTATGGATACCATTTGAAACAACAACCAAGTAAATCCATTGAGCACTTTCCCACCACAAATCATATAGTGCATTTTTCCACCAAAAATCATGAAGGAACAAGGCAAAGGCAAACCTCACATAACTTTTTAATCCTAAAGTAAAAGCTTGTAATTTTGAATTGAGTATGTCACATCAAATAAGAAGTTAGTAGCAAAAGATTCAATATTTTTTAAAGAGAGTACAATTTGGGATCAATAAAGGTTTAGAAGTAAATTTGGCTATAACTGAAATCAAGAAAGAAGAAGAAGTAAACTTTGATGCAAAGGAGGTCAAGATATAAATCCCTATTACACTCGAGATTAAGGAGGAGATAAAAACAATTCTCATCACATTTGCAATCAAAGAAGAAGTAGAAAAGCTTAAAGATGTGGAAATTAAATCTAATTAGCATACCAAAGCTAGTACAAGAATGCACAATCAAATATTCAAACTACTTCTATTATCATTAGTTTCGGTAATCATCATTTTACAAGTGCCATCATATTCTAGTAATAACATGGGTTGTAGATTTCCTTTTCTTCCATCATGATGCACCTTGAGATACATTCCCATTGCTTGCACATGCACAATTAATGTCACATTTCTATGACTTGTTTATTATGAGGAGGTGAAAGCTTATGCACTTCAACATTATTTAGATCTAACACATTTTTAGATATCTTGGTCTTTATATAAAAAACACCAATTCGTGCTTCTTGTAGGACCTAAATAAAGAGCCTTATGTTTAATAATTGGGCCTAGGAGGAGTAGGTTGAAACGAATTCGCCTATGTGAGAGGAGGCCCTATAGCCCTCTACCAAGGTTGCATTACTAGTAGATTGCTTTCCAACACGTTTCAATGTGCCAAAAGAACAATGGGGTGGGGTTTTAGGTACCAATTGTAAAGACCAAGAAAACCAACATCCCTAACCTACCACCTCAACAACATAGGTGAATCAACATTTGCAACCAACCACAACATCAATGTGTTTTTATCACAATAACAATACAAAGTTCAATTAAAACTAATATACAACTTAATGCATTTAAGCAAAGCAAGTGGACATATTAGTAACTAGAAGAAGCCATGGATGTAGTGGAAAGGGGACACACATTTAAAAAGAAAACTAATAAGTATTATAAGATCTTATTGACTTCATTTTATATCACCTCAATGGTAAAACCATAAGTAGGAAAAATGGGCCCTTAAGGTGTGTTAATGTCATAACAAGAGGATGAAACATTAACCATTTGGGTTCAAAACATGCAAAAGGCTAACTTATTTGTCACCTTTCAATAATTGAAACTGAAGGCTGTTGAAATCATGCAAAGCAGACCTACCCATTTTGGAATGATGTTTTAAAAAGTAGTTAATGGTTTTAGTTCAAAAAACATCATTCAAAAATCAACATACACCTTGTAGAAGGACTAGAAGTTTTTAGGGCAAAAAGGTTAATTAACGAAACATGCCATACCTTTTACCATAACTTAAACACAACACAAATACCCGTTAAATCACATTTAGAATTTAAATGAGATAGGAATTCAAGCAAGGTGACAATCTGGTGTTATGGTTTTGGCTAAGTGAGGTTCATAAGATGTTTCGAAAATGTTTGATTATGAATTGTGTTATTAATGTGATAGGGATAACCTTGTTTACTTTTTACATTTTCAAAGGTTTCAGGATGTAGGCAAATTATAAAAAGTTATGTAGACCAAGAACATGTGTGACAATGCAAAAAAATGATTGGATGACAAATTACCTCTTTAACTAGTGGTTGAATGTTTTTGCATATTTGTTCTAAGGGAGTTTTTCAAGAGTCCTACCACCCCAACAAAAACTCATGAAAAGGATCAATTGGTGGTAAACTTGGAAATTCTTACTTTTGAATCAAATGACTTAACTAGTCCAAGTCAAACTTTAAAAAGTTGTAAGATTAATTAATCCATTGTTTCTACCATGATCACCAACAAGCAAAACATAAGCAAGGAGCCATTAATGGATTATTTTAATTCACACATGTCACATCATACCAATATCTAGTAGTGTTGAAACATAAGGCATTGGACAAAGAAGTTGGTGATATAATTAGGGAGTTGAAAATAAAAGAAAAAGAGGAAAGAGCATAAAGAAAGGTTGAATATACATTTACCCAAGTTGAGCAAACAACTCAAAGGAAAATTAAGGAGGACAAAGTTAAATTCAATGACATAAGATTTACTATTGCTATTGAGGTTGATGGTAAAAGATTTCACAACAATTCTAGAGTAGGTTTTTGAACCAATCCTCTAAGATATAAAGGGTTTGGCTTTGGAATTGTGTGTATGCAACAAATAAAAGTTAGAGATCAAAAAATGGTAAAAGTGTAGTTTACTAGACATGTCCTAACCAAGTTATAACCTTCCATTCAATAACAGTAAATGGGAGAGGCAAGGGTTTGTAGTGGGTTTTAATGGCATTTGTGATGGTTACTCAAAGAAAAGAAAAATATAAAAAAAAATGATGGAAAGGTATGGGAGGTTTGTGATGAATTCTATTAACTTTGATGATACATAGGGGAGAGAATAATTGTTAGAATTTAGAAGAGAAAAAGAAGGGACAATGAGTGAAAGAAGAAATAGGGGCAAAGATAGAAGAGAAGGTTAAAGAGAGAAAAGAAAAGGACAAAGTAAAATTTGGGATAAAGAAAAAAGAAAAAAAAAAAAAAAAAAAAAAATTGGAAAAAAAAAAAAAAAAAAAAAAAAAAAGGAATAGAAAGAAATTAACACATTGAGAGAAAAGAAGAGACATGGAGAGAAATTGGAACAAAGAGAAAAGAAAGAGGGATAGAAAGAAATTTCAAACATAGATCGAAGGAAAGGTCAAAAAAAGAGGTTGGGCCAGAAAGAGAAGTGAAAGTCAAGAAAGATGAACAAATAAAAAATACACAAAAAGAGAGAAAATGCAAAGAAGAAAAGAAAGAGGGTCAAATAACTAAATATAAAAAGAAATGGATAAAGATAAAAAAGAAGCACATACAGAAAAAGAAGGACATGTTTTTGCATAAAAGGTTTATACAAGAGGTGATGGGATGAGAGAAGTTGGTGCACATGTTGGTGATGGGGGCACTAGGTCTATAGAGATTAAAAACAAATCAAGAAAAAGGAGAACTCAAGAAAATCAAAGCTCTTTCAACTTTGAGTTTATGTGGTTTTGATGACATAAATGTCGACTCACATGATGACAATCATCGCCTTCTTGTAAGGAGGCAAAACAAACATTAGCAAACACAAATGAAAAAAAGATAGAAGGTAAAAGAAAAAAAGTGATCAACAACTCATGTTCTCCATGAATGATGACAACAATAATGACAATCAAGCTACAATAATAAAGTGACAGGACAACAATCCCCATTAACACACATAAACAAAAAAAACGGAGGCAAGCAAAGCTCAAGAGAACCAAGCTTAAGCCCTTTTGCCTTAGTCGAACTCATGAACCCTTATGAGTCCTTTTCATGCAATGGTGATGGGTTTTTGTAGACATACAAACACAATTAGGATAGAGAAAGAAAAAACATATAAGGAAAAATAGAGAGACATAGAGAAAGGCATGCAGAGAGATGTGGAGAAAGATGGAAATATGATGTAATAGCCATGAAGAGAAATAATTTCGACACAATGCCATTTGATGTTGTTACAGACACTGCAAAAGACTCGCTTGATGTGATGGTGCTTAGCCTAGTGTCTTATTGTTGTAGAACAAAAGAGAAGAGAGACAAAGTAACCATAGAGAGAGAGGGAGACTTACAAAAAGGAGACAAAGCACTTTAAGAGAGAACTAGGGGGGCCTTGGCTACAATGTTCTTCTCTTAAATTTGGCGAGAGATGAAGAGATTGCTTCATGTGGGATCAAAGGTTGTCAATCTTAACCTAGTAGGTTAATGTTCAAAAAAATTCTATTTCAAAATCTTAAACGGACCCTGAAATCACAGAATTTTCGTGATTTTTCCCCATTTTTTTATTAAAGAATCGCCAAGTTACGAAATTTCGTCACAGAAAAATTAAAAAACAAAACTGCCCAGGTTTAGGGTTTTCATTGTGTCCAACAGGTAATGCACAGCAGGTGTGCTGCTGTGTTTGTTGCTGCTTCTTCTGTCCTGCGCGCTACGGTGCAGGGGTTTTGTGCACACAGGTGACGCTTTGCAGCCATGGCTTGCGATTCGGCCACATGTGGCTCGTCGTCTTGCGGCTCCCAAGAAGCTTGTTGTGCCCCGCAGAAGAAGCCCACCGGTAGCCAGCTCGTGTTTTGCGTCAAGTGCAAGGAGGGAGTCGTTGCACGGGTTGTGGCCAATCAGTCGGAACCCATGTGTCTTGGGTGTCTTCATGCCAGTCTCCTCTCCAAATTCAAGACTGCCATCAACAATCATTCCCTCGTTACGCCATCCGACAACGTTCTCCTTGCCTTTTCTGGTGGTCCGGCTTCTAGGTTTGTTCCGTTTTGTTGCTCAACAAGTGGCTTGATTAGGGTTATAGATCATCCATCTGTGATCTCTTATGAGGTTCTGGAGCCTTGTGTTGTTGTCAGAAACAGTATCGCTGTTGTTTGTGGGTTTGTGTCCCTTTCTGATTGAATCGCCGTTTGGTCTTTGCAGAGTGGCGCTGGAGTTTCTTCGAGAAATTAGGTCAAAGGCGCAGAGTGACAAGGATGCCTCCAGGGATCAGCGCAGTGGGCTTACTGTTTTTGGTCTTGGTGTAGTGTTCGTCAATGAAGCTGCCGTGTTGCAAGTTTCTTCGGCTGATGCTCAGCTTGTCGAAGACAAAATCAGTTCAATTGTCTGCACTGGAAGCCCACGGCTAGAAACTCTACACATCGCTCGACTGGAAGATGTGTTCAAGAATGAGTGTTGTGCAAGTATTCGAAGTAGTATTTCACAGGCTCACGTCAGAGATGGTGGTCTCGCTGGTGACGCTGCCACAGCGATGGAAACTTTGCATTTCGGTGGAGAACTTGCAGCAATCAATCAAAAGGAAAATCCTATACTTTCTGCTCACAGTGCAGCAGGGTCCTTGCTGTTGGTGAACAATGAAGCCGCCATGAGTCCAAGTGCTGGCACTGAATGTGGGATTACAAGTATAAGAGGGAACTGCATGGTCAATGAGAATGAGGAGACAAGAAGGCTCTCACAAAGGCTCAGAGCTTTGTTGGAGAGTGTGCAGGATATGACAGGAAGGGAGGATTTGATTGAGTATCTTCGCATGCAAGTTCTGCAACAGGTCTGTAGCTCAGCCACTGCAAACTTTGCTGCAATCCTCCTTTGCATTCCTGCCTGCAGTATTTCAGAATTCTTCAGGAAACCTAAATTGTACCTATGTTTTCAGATTGCTCCATTTTTGTCTTTCAAAAACCATTGAGATATACTTGTTTCTGATCCCTTGAAGAATTGGGGGACCTTATGAAAGTTTCACAATTTCAGCATGCATGTGATTATGGAGCAACTGAACATGCCAGTGTAGGCAGAAGCATGAATGCTCTTGTTCTTTATTGGAGGGTGGGTCATGACCTAAATCACGAGAATCAGGTGGCATTCACATGAGCAAAACTGATTGTGCAGGTGGCCAAAGAACATGGATACACCAAACTTGTGTTAGGTCTTTGTACCACACGTATAGCAGCACGTGTTTTAGCTGCAACTGCTAAGGTGATATACTATATGCCTGAATACCCTCTCTCCTTGTGATGAGCTCCATAAGCTTTTTGTGATTGCCAAATGTGTGATTTGTGGAGGAGAAAATGCTCAATATCAGGAAGCAGTAGTTCCTGAAAACATGCTTGAGTGGTAATTGAAGGATGAAGAGTTTACTTACCTTGTCCAAGATACAACACTGACCTACCTATTGCCGTTATCTCTATCTTGATGACATGTCTTGCAGTTGTTGATACTCTTGCACTGTAAAGTGCTTGCAACAAGCAGGACCAGGAATGCTTACTATGGACTAATTCTTTGCAGGGGCAAGGATATTCTCTGCCTGCAGACATTCAATATTTGGATTCTAGGTGGCCTGTTCCAGTGGTGCTTCCCCTGCGAGATTGCGTCAGTCGAGAGCTTGTCTTGCATTGCCACGCAGCCAAGTGCGTGATTCCTTTACTCTTTTGGACTGAATGATTGTTATTGTGGAGGTTTTCATGGCTCTCCCTTGTTCTGAAAGTATCATGACTCCTGACCTTCATGTGACATAGGGTCCAAGATTTACTGAGCTTTAGTAATATATGACTGATCTGATGGGGTGGGAATATGTTCTGCAGTCTGGATACAGTTTTTATTGGGAATCTCTCTACTATGGCTGATAGATCAAGCAGTATCAACAACCTGGCCCACACATTTGTAACTTCACTTCAGGTAACTCCCTTGCAACACTGTGTATCATGGAAGGAATGAATACATTTCAAGAAAGTCTCTGTAGCCAGAGGAAAGGAAAGGAAATGTTGGAGAATCTTGTAATTAATTCCCACATGCATGTGGAAGTTACACCAGTGGAGATTGCATTGAGACAGTGGAGACACCATCATTTGGCTTCTTACTGAGACTTGTCATTATGTGCAGGAAGAGAATGCTTCAAGGGAATATACCATTGCCCGCACTGCTGCAAAACTGATGCCCTTTAGTTTCAACTACTCAGAATGTCCTTCAACATACCTCGCAAATCGTCGACGCAAAGATTTACTAGCTACTAACATTACTCCTATAAACAACAAAGAGATGAGCAGCAGTTCAGGATCTGAAGTACTGTGTCCAGTCTGCAGTTCCCCATTGGATATGCTAGACTATTGCAACTCAGATACTGATAGAGTATCTTTGGAGGAAAATGGAAGGCACATTGACGAGGAAGATGTAGAATACTGTGGTGGTTCTGATAGAGGGATCCACTCTTTCACACACCAATCAATTGCTTTCCAGACAGTTTGCTGTGCCAGTTGTAGGTTCCAGATTCTTCCAAATGTACAGACAAAGGGAATTCAGACATATGAGTTGTTGCCAGGATCCATGAGAGAGCGAGCTCAAAAACAATTTAAAGACAAGTACAGTTGGATGAGGTAAGATCCTATCCTTTTGTCTCACAGCTGTTGGAAGGCCCTTTTTGTCCTGCAATGTCTGAATGTACATTCAACATTAAGCCATTATCTTGTCTGGGCTTTGAGCTGTTAACTATGGGCAGCTGTCTCCTCTTTTTTTCTCTATTATCAGTTTTAAAGGGATAATGTGATGGAGGTTTCATGCTGATCAGTAAAGTGTTATCTGTCAACAGCAATCATCAATTCTGTGTCACACATTGAGGTTGTGTTTACTTGCAGACATCAGATTGAAGACCTATTGATTGAAGAAGATGGTGCTGAATCACAGACCTAGCAACATGAATTCAGTGTTTACGCTCAAATCGACTGATGTTAATAACAGTTGCTTTTACCATGTCAGTGATTCTGTAACCCACCTTTTTGTTTGCATAGTGTCCTTCACACAAAATGCCTCAAGACAGACATTGCATTTTTTCATTCATGGAGCATAGAAGATCAATCACTGTAGGTTACCTAGCTTCCACCTTAGGCATCTGGTCTTTATCTAATTCCTTTGTCTCCTGTGTCTGCAGTCTGTGCTTGGAGGAGTGATGCAAGGTTCTTGTCAACAGCATGCACTAATTCCAAGGATGAGCAGTCCATAGATGCTACTGGTTTATGGAATATTCAGCAAATTATTTGAAGTGTACCACTTTAATGGATGAATAAATTTGAAGGGAACAAAGCTAGAGTAGTGGCCAAAGGACATGTAATAATAAGCAGCACAGGATGTTTTCATGCATGCCTAGACATGTACAAGATGGCTGGTATGGGGGAAGAAATGCAGGGTAGGAATGGAAAAACCAATTGAGGCACTACTGTTACAGCACCTGTCATCAACAATATTTGCCAGTGGAAGTCAGCAAATATTACAAGGGTTGGTCTGGTTTTGAGTTCACTATCTGAAGGAACTCTCAATGATCAAATGTTGCAGGGAAGTTGACTGTTAGTCTGAAGCAGTCCCTCAATTCTCTATAGATGCATCCCATATTCACAGCCTCTTCGTGAAAAGAAAAAGTGTTGTCCTACTGATTTGCACTGGCATATCTGAATTCTTTCCCTGTATCTGAATCACTGATACTGTGTCTGACTATGTTTGAGAATTTGTATTTTACTCGTCTCTTTGGGCATTGTGTGGGTCATGACTGGCTGAGACTGTTACTGCATAGGGCATTTGATAACATAGCTTCAGTTTCAGCTGGTATGAATTATTGGTGCAGATTAGCCAATACAGTAAACGTCAAATCTTGAATGGACAGAGAGAACCTGGCATATTCAGACCTGTGCTCGAGGGAGAGATTTAGGAGATTAAACACTATAGTGTTCAATATGAAAATGCCAAACTGTGGAATGCAAGCCTTTCATTTAGTTTTTCATACCTCCTTCCTGTATTTGAAATTGAGGAGATTTCATGTGATGCTGGAAAAATGAAAGGTTTGATCTCTATATGAGCTCTATCCAATTTGAAGCAAATTGAAGACTTCACATTAAAAGAAATGTTTTTTCCCAGGATACAGTGGATCTGTCTAAAGGCCTAGTCCAATTTGCAGGTTTGATCAATGAAAATGTGTGATTAACATGTGAGGAGATTCATTTGATGAGGGGATTAATTTTAGGTTTCTTCCTCCTCTCTTGGGTTCTTGTTTCTCATCACAGACAATGGATGAGCATAAGCACAAGATATTGATGGTCCTAGTTCTTGTTGTGGCTATGTGCTGAGTCATTGCACAAGAGGCTTCATTACAACTATTAGTTATTGGATAACATTGGGTTGGATGGAAATAGAGTAGTTCATTGGACTGTAGAGCATACTGCCTGTTGCTTAGAGGTGAAGCATAGTTGTGGTTCTGGAAGCAGGATTATCAGAGGGAGAGGGAGAGCAAGAAGGCAATTGTTCTTTCTGGAGAGTACTCACCAGGGTGGGAATATTCAGTAGATAGAGAAGATCAGCTGGGTGCATAGGAGTGAGGTCTGATCAATCAAAACGTAAAAAGGACCTACTATTTTTGCAAGAGGATTGTATGAAGGCCAAAACATGTGAATGAGAACCTTTGCTGTGCAATTTTTTGTGCATCTGATGAATAAAGTAAGCCATCTGTTTAATTTATTCAGGTTCATTGCTTTCAAAACAGACAGAAGTTAAAACATAGGAAATTAACAAAATTTTGAAATTTTAACCTTTACTTAACATATGTTGAAAATTAACAACAGAACAATGAGAGAATAAAGATGAGTAAAACATAGATTGACAATGAGCTCTCTGCTCAACCTTCTCTGTGATCGCACTGCAAGTTGCTACAAATTTTACAATCCGTCTCTAAGCTTTAGCCAACTTTGAATAAGCGATAAGCATCACACATGTAAATATTATTTCCCCTAATACTACATGCACAAAGTCATCATCCCATGCAAACATTACCATCACCATAGCTGGGGTGAACATTATATGCAATGAAATATTTTTAACTCACCTTAACTCAAGTAGATCTCATAATTCCAAACATTACTTTGATAGGATGTTGACATTCAACAAGATATGATATAAGTACAAAGTTTGTGAATTCTTTTTTAGTTTCAGAATAAATCGTGTACACATTTAGCAAATTTTTATGAATATAATTGTAAGTAATAATCAATGCTAATCAATTGACTTAATCAATGTTCATGTTGAACCTTGAAAAAGATGATGTCAAAGTGATGACCTTTTTTTTAAAGCATTCCAAGGTCAAGATTTTTTTTTTCCTTTGTATTTGAAAGCACCTAGCTGCAGCGCATGGAAGATGCTTTCACCAATTGAAGAGACCTACCAACATTTGTACATAACTTACAAAACTTTCAGATATTCAAACAAACAACTCATTGCATAATGGCTCAATCTGCCCTTCAAATGTCGTGCATAAGGACAATAAAAATATTCAACATACTAAATTGGAAACACATGGTGGTAGCATGTTGAAGCCCAAGTGGATGATACCATGCAAGAAAATGTTTCTATACTTGTAGTACAAGGGCAGCTCCAACACATGTTCGTCGATCAAATTTGAAGATTCCATGTTCAAATATAAAATATTCTTGAACATTCTCACAGATTCTCCATTTTCCTTCAACAAAAAATTGTTCTCGAGTTGATAAGAGAAGTTTTGAAATCTTCAACATTTCTAGAAATAATTTAATTCGTGTTGAAGAAGTCCATGTACTATGGTAGTAGACTACACACGACCCTAGAATGTAGGGAACCTACCATAATTTGGCCCATTTCTGGCTGCATCACAATGTGTCTACCCTGAAGGGCAGAGCCAATAAAAAAACCACGTTAGAATTTGCTACTTTACTTTACGCTGGGGAAATGCCTGCTCCAGTAGCCATTCCCCAAGACGTCAACAGTAACACCGCCTTAACCCAAACCGTGTTTTGGGATGCACGACCTGTATGTGTATATGCCACGTTCCTGTTTGCGAACGTGGGCGGTATGGGTAAGCCTACTTCGAGGCCTCAAATTCCGATTAGGAGCTCATCCATGCATGCGCCGAATCCGCGAAGATGCTCATCTGCATGTTCGACTTGTGTGGAATCGACGCAGCGAGACCATTACTATCAGCACCAAGCGCTCGCAGGGAAAACTCTCCAAGGGAATTGTGGGACCAATATTTCCATGTTTTATTCCAATTTTCCCATTGTGGAAATAGGGGGATTATTGTATTTTCCCATTGTCAAACAAACCATTTCATGTTTGCATAGGGGAAATTCATTCCAGTTTTTCTTGATGGGCCCACAGGAAACCATCAAGAAATCCTTTAAAAATTTTGTTGTAATTAAGATTTTTATAAAAAAAGTCGGAGCTCGGAAGTTCATATGCGTCCAAATCTGGGAAGATGTTCATCTGCATGTCCGAGTTGTGAGGAATCGCGGAAGCCGCGGTATTATTCCTAGTGTCAAGATCAAACTTGCACGTTCTGGATTGTAGTGCAGGATCAGTTGCTACACACTTTCAGACGTTGCAAAACATAACATTAAACCCGTACAAAGTTGTGATCAGCTTTCTGTAACGCAAGAGAAGTCTTCACTCTTAACTTACTAACTACTTTCACTGCGAACTATGCTTCTCGAACTGCATGGGTTTAGGTCATGCCAAAGTGACCGTGCAAAGGTGATCTAACGCTGTTGCAAATACTTGAGCCGTGAGCGCTCTCGCGAATAGGATACCCAAGGTACACATAGCATCTTGTTGAGGGCTCGTTTACGAAAGTTCTGCAGTCGCTACCGCTTAACGGAGAACGGTGACCGATGTCAATGCAGTCGATGCCAAAGTGGGAGAATGTTGGGCTCACAGTCAATGTCTCTAAAACCAACGAGGCAGTGCCAGAGACAAGCAGCTTGATGAACATGGAATGAAAGACGTTATCGTAGAACATCCCTGCACAAGAACCAGAATGACACAACGCGCAAGCTGCAATTTAAGTTTGGTTTTTCTTTCTATAAAATCCATGAAAAGAAATGTATTTTTTTTTGCTTTTATGGAATTGGTAATCAAATCAGGATGCATCTACAATGATAGTGTTCTCTTAATGCTACCCTCATGTGCGAACTGCACTGGAGCATAACTGGACGTGGTGTGTCAGTCAATGCGCTCTGTACCTCTTGCACATAGTGTTTTACGCAGCTTTATGTCTTTAAGAGCATCTCCAGCGGTGCTTAGTATGTGATCCTACACAGAGAAATTGGAGAAGAAATGTCAAAAAATATGTCGGTTTGGCTTAAGAAAATGGTTTTTGGCTCAGCATAATTTCACAATTTGCTGGTATAAGGAGTGTAATTACATATAGTAAAGCAAGAGTGTCGGCATATTCTGAAGCCAAATAATGAAGCTTCCCTTAAATCCGTGCAGTCATCCATCCAGCCGGACAGCCATTTCATGCATCTCGTCATCTGTCTATTTACAGCAACAAAAGCTACAGCAGCAAAAGCAACAGCAGGAGGGATGGCGGCGGACCACAACCATTTGGTTGTAGCAATTATGAAGGCGCAAAACTCCCCTTCTTTTTCTTTATTAAAAGATGAATGAAGCTTCCCCTGAATCTGGACGGACAGTAGCTACAGATGACGAGATGGATGAAACCATTAAAGGATGAAATGAAACTTCCCCTGAATCCGTTTGCTCGTCCATGCGAATGGACACCTTGGAAGCTCCGAGGTTGTCGGCTGCACACCATCCCTTTGCTGAGTCTGACACTGCAACTTTCTGCCCACCAAGAATGGGAAGGAAATAAACCAGGAATGAAATAATAATAATTTAAGATGATGATGTTGTTGTTGCAGAAATGTTGCAAGTTAGCCAATAGCATCTGGGTGTTTAACCCATATGCTTTGCCCAAAGTTCAAACTCCCCTATCTTATATATAAATTCATTACATCCGTTCGTGCGTCTATCTGTGACCACTGGACACAGAGAAAAGTGACGGGAAAAATAAAAGTGACGATGGACGTAGAGAAAAGTGACGAGAAAAAGATAAGACGACCGTAGGATGGAGAGCTTTCGAGGTCCTGAAACCCAGGTCCTGAGAGCCAAATATCGAGGGCCTGAAACCCAAGTCCTGAGAGCCAGGTTTTGAAACCTCGCGTTGAGGGCCTGAAACCTAGGTCTTGAGAGCCAAGTCTTAAAACCTCGCGTTGAGGGCCTGAAACCCAGGTCTTGAGAGCCAGGTCCTGAAACCTCGCGTTGAGGTCCTGAAACCCAGGTCCTGAGAACGTGCGTGCGTTATTAATTGGTTGAAGCAATTAACGGGTACCCGCTAGTAAATAAACTATAATCCAAGGGTGCACATTTGTTTCTATTTTGCAACTGGGGTCCAAAGAGGTACTTCTATTGGGGGCATGCCCCAAAGATCTAAAACAATTGCAGGTGGGCCAATCAATATGGCTCCATTAAAATAAATAAAAAACTTGTGAGGGCACCATGATGTAATTAATATGAATCAGACTATGACATTCCTAAGAACACCCTAGCTATTCACCTCTTTTATTAATTAGATGAGGTGCCTCCCAATTTTGTTGTTTTTTTTTTCACAATGAACCAATTTGATTGGCCCATCACACAAAAAAATGA
>Ga0209208_10003045_pt1 | contig 24110 bp, 15 predicted proteins | sample S1TSphfallax_3_FD_187694 | JGI IMG/M metagenome (GOLD analysis project Ga0209208, IMG submission 187694) | Host-associated microbial communities from peat moss isolated from Minnesota, USA - S1T2_Fd - Sphagnum fallax MG (SPAdes) (version 2) | ecosystem: Host-associated > Plants > Peat moss >...
GGAAACCCATCCATGAAAAAGTACAAGGCAAATGAGAATATAAGTAAACACAACCCAAAGAAAAAACAAAAGCAAACAATCAACAAAAATCAGATAATGACCCTATGCAAAAAGGTTTCATGCCTATAAAATGACAATCAACAATAACAAAGAAGACTTAAGACAAAAGAATTGTAATTTGTCACAAAACAACTAATGAAGGAGGTGCATTAGCTATGATGTGTGGAAGGGAGAAAAAACTTTGACCAAGTGCAGCAATTTGCTAAAGAATCATTATGGCTTGCACACGTTGTAGGGCTATGGACATGCGTTGTTAATAGTAAGAAACAAGCATCAAGAGGACTGAAGATCATTGATGACACATGATAATGGTTTGTGCATAAGTGGTTAAAAATGAATCAAAATGAAAATGAAAACATTCATATGTTTCAATAGCAACAAGAATGAAGTTATTGCCTAATGCTCACTCAACATATGATTGTGTTTTTTCCTAAGCAACCATCATCATTGCATGTGTTGTCGTCGTTGATGTTTGTTGCACCATATATATCCAAATCGAGTAAGCAATGACAATGTCCATTTAAGTCCAAAAGCCATTTTTTATGATAAGGATATCCACTTATCATCAGGTGTGGCAAAAGAAAAGGTGGAAAACCTCCTTCTAAACATGTATTCCACTTTCCAAAGCAATAGTTGTGATAGTATTTTGAAATGTATTATGGGCTACTATACGTTGATTCATGTAAAGGCATTGAAGTAAATGGGTACTCAGATCGTCAATGGTATGATCATAGAAATACCATGAAAGTTGGGCAACTATAAGAGGTGGCAAGCCAAGATGAGTACATAATGTTATAAAAAAGTGGGTTGAGAATAAATGAAATGCAAATGTGATAGGACAAACTAATCACCAAACGTCTGCCCTTGGACTTGCACATGAGTAGAGCCATGTTCACATGATTTCTGAAAGAGCATCTACTAAAAGTGAAGTAAATTCCTACTCATGTAGGTAATCTACCAAAAAAACCTACAACTAAGGATAGGATTAAACCACTAGGCTTTCAAAAGGTGTGATTTGAGTGTGGACAACTTGGGGTAACATGGTTTACATATCTCGTAATGCCATCTAGAATGGGAAAATGTTAATTTCAACCTATGTTATTGCATATAGAAGAATAAGGTGATCATCCTACTAGGAACAAATGACGAATGCAAAGGCGATTAATGCCCAACATCCCAGGAATGCAAGGGCAACAGTTTGAACTAAAGAAGGGAGGCCAAACCCACTTGAAGAAGTAGGAAGAGTGGTCTCACAATGGGTTAAATGATCAATAAATCCACCAAAAGACCCTACACAAAGTAATTTCTCGAATGTAGCTATGGTATAAGCATCAAATTCAACGTAATGCTACAAAATACATGGAGATGGAAACACTATACAAAGCAAATAGCCAAGGTGTTGGGCATAGCACAATGAGAACAATACAAAAGTCGTTTAGATATCTTTAAGCATATGGAGACTAGATATTGTCCAAAAATCCTCATGAAAAGCCTCCACCACAAATGATTCAATGAATGATATGGATCTCATTGGTGCACCCAAAATATGAAAATCCGAATCAGGAGTAAGAAAACCAAGAGGAAATGATATAAAGTGGTCCAACCCCTGTGGAAACCAAGCTACACACTTCACTAGTTACATTAAAAACCATGGGCTAAAACTCTTACTATAATCATAAAAAAATAAAAACCACATTTAATGCAGGACCTATTATATGCATATCAACTACCAACGAAGGGAAAACACAAGTAGGGTGGGTTGTTACTACAAGGTGAAGAGCAGGAAAGCGAGCCAAAATAAACAGCATTTTTCCCAATGGGTCCCTTTGTCATGTACTTGACTCCGACAAAATGACTATGAAATCCCCATGTTGAGAAGCCTAAAAAAATATAATGGAGATGGGCATGCATAAAACCATCAAACAAATGGGAAAAGTTAATCTAGAGAATTAGCTGAAGACTATAATTCCTAAAAAAAATGGTTAACTGCACATGACACTGAATTGAAGGCATTACAAACATCCACATGCAACACCACCTAATCTAGGTGCAAATTTAATGTCACTTGAACACCATGAACCACTATCTCACATCCACCACAAGTCACTACACCAAATTGATGAGGACTAAAATGTTCGGTGAAAATATCCCTAAATTGAATAGCCAATGTGCAAGCAACTAGGTGATAGATCATCTTCCCGATCGTATTGGGACAAATGTCTCTAAACTACTTCTCCATTGTTAGAAATTAAAATGTAAAAAACAAATGCAATATTGAAGGTGGAACATGACTTCAAACAATGTGTTTACATCATGGAAAAAGAGGTTGAAGCCATTTGCAGAATCATCTAAAACAAAATAATTTCATATAAGTTCATACACCATACCCAAAGGGCCATTGGAAAAAAGATGTGGTGAACGAACCAAGGTAGAAATAAATGTCTCTTGATCTAAAATAACCTTTGTTTCAAAAAAGAAATCATTGACAAAAGGGGGGAGATCAACCTTAGCAAGTGGATGGAAAAATCAAAAAGGCTCCTATGGTCTCATTAGATGGGGTTGCAGGTGTGTTCGGAGGTAATGCATGTATTGTTCGACTATACTCCCTTACATGAGCAAATGTTCATGTAGGGCACAATCATGCTGATGGAGGTGAGGTAGGATTTGGAGTTGATTCCAAACATTTGTGAAAAGCTAAAGGGGTAAAGTCATGGTAACATGTGCCACAACAAATGTAACCAATGTTTGATGTTCCATGTTATTGAAAATGTAATTTAATTTCGTGTTGAAATTATAGGATTTACTTACATGATAACAATCATAATATATCATGGGAACTTGTGAATAAACTTGAAATTAATAAAATGAATCAAAAAAGATAAAAAATTAATAAAACATTATAACTAATGTTTTTAAACAATAAAAGGACATGTTTAATAGCTTTGATTTTTTTCTAAATGACATATTTTGACAAATTTTTTATGTAAGTTTTATCAAAATACTATAAAGAAAATTATCATGATTTTTAAAGATTTTTTTTGAAACTTTTTGTGGAGTATTCTAAGAATAAAACACTCCAAAAAGTAATCCCAAAGGGGTGGGTGTGGCTCATGTTATTGCATTTGCACCCAAAGCAAGTGTTCTAATCGTGTGTTCCTCATGTAATGTTTCCTAATCATTGCCCATGTATGAATGCAAACAAACACAAGTCTCTTGGTGGCCTTTCTCATGGGGTGGAAAGGACAAACATAAAAAATGGAATAACAAAAAAATGTGCCAAGTTGCAATATTGAAAAGATCGCATGTTAATCGAAATAAAAGGATATATAAAACTTGATGAACATCAATTTGAAGAATATATGGAATATGATGGTATGAATGAGGACAAGATAAACCCAAATGGAAAGCATCAATGTTTATGGATGTAAACCATGTCCATGTTGAAGAGGGAGGAAAACATGGTAAAGTCAAAGGTAACACTACCCCTAAAATAGATTATTGCTTATGAGTGGTGCATGAAAGTTGGTGTTGTGCTAAACCCCCCTACATTGAATAAACAACCACAAGACAGACAAGGAATGCTAAGTCATGGATGAAAGGACCATATGATGAATACTAGAAAATTTCCTAATGGGTGTGGCAAGTGAGGCAGAAAAAGGGTCCATAGACTGGGAGAAGATGAAGGGATTGGTCAAAGTAAACTAAGAGCAATGGGAATGATGGGCAAATGGATGGAAGTTGGAACAAAGCTAGGCATAGGGGTAAAACAACCTATTAGCTTTCCATCGGGTGCTTGCTGGGAAGGCTCAGATGCCTAACGACATTTTGGGGACAAAAAACCCACATGATCTAACATGCTTATCCTCAACCTAACATATCTAGTTTAAACTTGAAACCTTAAAATCCATGAATTTGAAAAACTCCCTTAATCCCCTTCAAACCTTAAAACTATTGCCTTAAAAAGAAAAATACTTACAACCAAAATGAAAAAAACTAAAAAGGGACATATGGAAATAGATTCACAAAAACCCAAAAAATGGGTGGGAATAACAAATGAACCCAACTATAGATTCACCACTACTCATGTGTGTGTGCAGCTATGCAAGAGCCCCACTTGCTTGCCATGTTTGCTTTGCCTTGCCCATGTCCTATTCTACCTCACCCTATCCTACCTGTGTCTACTATGTTTTGATTCTATTATACTATGATTTGATCCCTTTGGATCTTGAAGGTTCTAATTACAAAACTTGAATGTATAAGAAACCCTAAACCCTTCATTTTACCCTTGGGGCATTGCTAAAACCCTAAACCTTAGTGTTGCTACTAGCCTACCTACCTATTATTGTGTAAACAATAATCAATGGAGTAAAATTCTCTCTTTCACACACACTCCCACTTTCTCTCCCCCTTCCTTTTGCAATTGCAATGTTTAGAACCAATTTCTTTTGAAGTTTTTCTTTTTCAACTTTCAGCATGCCAAGATTATTATTGATAACCAACAAAACCCGTAACCTTGTATTGAATAAAATGCAGATTAAACTCTTTGCATTTTATGAGAATTGTATAAACATCAGTTATAGTTTTAATAAAAGCTAGGCTAACTAGTGGTGAGTTTTCCAACAAGTCTACAACAACCACAAGTGGCCCCCACTTACTCATTCACTATTGTATATCTAGTTCTTCTAGCACGAATCCCAAAAAAGAAAGGAAAACCAAAGCAAAACAATGACAAAAACAAAACATGACAAGTGGAGTGAGCAAGCATGGAAGCAAACATGACATAATAAGATTTGGAGCACAACAAGCCTTCAAGTGTAAATGGAGATGGAAATATTTCAAACCACCAATTCTAGTAATTTCATTGGCCATAACATTTTTCTTCACATACACACAAGCCTATTCAATATTCTATTAATACACTAATACTATAACCCTTATTTTTGTTTAAATAGACAAGGTTAGTTCTAATGAAATTAGAATAGGTTGTTGTTTATTCATTTGATTTATTGAAAACATTGGGCATTTTTTGAAAAAAAATGAAATTTTTTGCCTATTCCAACACAGTTTAAAATCTTAGGGCAATTATCAACCACATTTCAACCTTTTTTATTTTTAGAATTGACTTTTAAAAAAAATGGCCATCAACATTTGACAAACAAAATCTAGAGAAAAAAATCTACACATGATTTGTGAAAAAACTACATACTAACTTCAATCTAGCATTGGGTTGTACAAATTTATTGATAGTAGCTTAATATTAGTTTTGGGTTTTTTTTTAATAATTCACACTAGCTTGGTACTAGTATGGGATTTTAAAAAAAAAATCATACTAACTTAGCACTACCATAGTAGTATGTAGCCTTTTGGGTTCAACACTTGGGTGGAGAATAATTATTTATTTTTCGAAATCCACTTCGGTAAATAAAAAAATTAGAAAAATTGATTTGATATTCATGTTGAAAAAAATCCAAAATGATGATAGATTTTGTACACATGTACAAATGATATCAATATGAGGTCACATTTAGACATAAGTACCAAATTCATTGTTTAAGGTTGATTTTTGAGTTTTGCTTTTCAATATTTTCATTAGAAGAAATGTGGGGATATGCAACCATTTTATTTGTAACTACATGCGACTATGTGTTGTTTACAATTACTTTTGCAACTATTTACCAACTTCACCAATTTGGGGAGGATTTGCGACTATATTATTACTATTGTGCAACTACTATCTTTTTCATCTTCTTATGTGAATGCTTCTAGGATTATATTTATCCATGAATAAGCCCCCATGGCCCATTAGTTGGATGTGTAACCAAAATTTTGTCACAAATTCATGTACAATGTGTATTATGGGCATGATAAGCACACATATTTGGGGTTGCACGATTCACAAAGTCTATTTATATTATAATATGTATTTATTATGAATATTATCAACATATTTATAGTTTTAATGTAAATTTTTTTGTGAAAAAATTAATTAAAGGTATATTAGAGACGTAAAAAAATGATTTAGGTTTATATATATAAAATCAGTAATTATGATGTAAGTAATTAATAATGATATTTATTTATTTAATAATAACTAGTTATTAATAATCAATAATTAGAGATTATTAGTTAATATTTTTAAAAAATTCGGAATTGAATAGTAGTAGACATATAAATATTAATTATGATTAATTATTAATTAATTACTCGTTAAAATTAAATAATACTTAATAAAATAAAAATAGTTATTAATTGATTGATATTACATACAAAATAAACTACTATTATTTAAATTTAGTTATTTATTAAGATTAAATACTATTTAATAAACTAGGACTAATTGTTAATTGATTGATGTTAAATATTAAATAAATTATAATTATTAATATTAATTATATAGGAATTAAATAACTAGTTCTGAACTAATTCAGAATTAAATATTATTAAAACTTAAAATTATGAATATTAATTAATTATCACTTTAATATAAATTGGATACTAATTAGTTGAAATTTATTATTCAAATACTTGTGATTAACAAACCAAAACTAGTTATGAATCAATTGATATTAAATATTAATTAATAAATACATTTTTATTATTATCTAAATATATTTTCATTAATTAAATATGATTAAATTTACTATAACTAGTTAATTAATCAATTAGTTATTTATTAATGAATTTTTACTATGGATTAATTAATTAATTAATTAATTAATTTTCATATTTTATTAATTATTATATAACCATGAATTAATGTTTGATCATTCAGATGAATTAATTTATGAATATTAATTATTGATGGAGGTTTAATATTGAATAATTAATTAGTTAATTGTAGCTTTTAATTTATTTTTGATACCATTATGACCTATTATTATTGGTATGTATATAGGTAATAATTAGATAAGTAGGTAAGTAATAGGTAAATAGGTTGTAGGTAAATATGAAGTTTAATGAATTAGTTGATTAATTAATGAATTAATTAGTTAATGAGTGAGTTGACACAATTGAAAAGGAAACAAAATTGTATGAGATAAAAAATGTAATCACAACCTAGTTGCAAACTATTTGTAATTAAGTTTGAACTAGATTTTTTATCCCGTATTGTTTAGCTTTATTTTCAAGTGTGTCAACTATATAGGTAGATGCATTGTAAACATTAAATACATTAGATTTGCGAATTGGGATGAGCCAATTGAAGAAGGTTAACTTTAATTTACCTACCTACATACTTCAACCTACTTACCTACCTACCCACCTAGGCCTATTTACCTACCTATTTACCTACCTAACTTAGACATCTTTACCTACCCATTTATTTTTATTTTTAATGTTTCAAAAATCATAAATGTTGCCATGTGGTATAAAACTATTTGTCCACTTATATGAATCAAAGACCTTAGAAATGGTTGAAATTAAAAATTTGGCAAAAAAATTGATTTATTTATATTTTTTGAATATTCCACGTGGCAACATGATATTGGTCATTATAAATTGGTTACTAGTTGCATGATAGTTGCATGTGTTATATAGTCAACAAATGAAAAATATAGTAAACTCAAATAAATACTTCATCCATTGTCTATGTGATGACATCATCATTTGCAATTAATGTTTTATGCAACTTGTCTAATACAACTACAAGTCATTTTAGTTGCAAATGTCATTTGCAACTTGACGTGCTCCTAAGCTCTTTGATAGATTCAAATGTGAATCTGAGGTGAAAACAATGGAAAAGTAAGGAATTGGGGTACACTATTTAGCTCATAGCACTTTGGGGGTAGAGGAGTGTGTTGGAGCTTTGGGATGGGACTAGGAAGAATGACAAGTAATCACTCACTCACACAGACCTACACAAAACCAAACAACAAGTTGGTTAGTGCATAACTGAAGCACTTTTGGTGCTAGGACGAGTCACGGCCAAACTCGAATTCACAATACTCACCATAGCCCAAACTTGGGGGAAGCCACCACCTTCCCCCTAATAGTATACCTTGTGCTTGGCCACGGGACTAACACCCAAATGTCATTTTGTCTTGGGACTCCCAAGTGGGAGTTTCGAAATTCCCACAACTGGGACTACCGTGACTTTGTGGGCCCATAATTTTGTGTGCAGACTTTAAATTGAGATGAGGTTTAAAGCAAAGTTGTAGCCCTCGTCGAAAGCTTTCCAACATATGCCACATGCCACCTACACGCAAGGGAATAGGGGTGATTCCTAACTTTTAGGGTGATTCCTGATCATTGCATCATGTACATCCTTCTTAATGAAAGGACAATCTATAAAAGCATGGCGCTCATGTTCGTAAAAACTATAGCAATTGGGTGTAGGTTTGGGTTTTTGATCTACACCTTGGTTAGATCTACTCCATACCCATTTTCCAAGTAGAAGTATGTTTTGTTGACTTTGCTTTACCCTAGATTCACTGGTTTGCAAGACATTGGCATTAGTTGCTATCTTCATTTCTGTATGGATTATTGTTATTCATGGAGTGTTGAGTTCAACTCTATTCTTCATCCTTGATTATTAAATTGTTTTAATTACAAAAGCTTGCTCTTCCACATCTTCTGTTTAAAATGCAGTTTTGACATACTATGATATTGCCTATTTGACTTAATCATTGTCTAGGTCTTCATCCCACTCTTCATGGGGTTGAAAGTATTAAGGTGAAACAAATTACCAAGCAAAATTTCTGTATATGGATCTTATTTCTAACCCTTCCTATACTTCTTCATGGACATGTAATATCTCTTTAGATTTGTACAAATTATCATGTCTTTGAAATGATATACTCATTTTTGTTCTTTCTTATACCTTTTGTTGCAGATATAAAGGTAACCTTATTTGTTTTGTTTCCCCATCCTTTTGGTTCAACATCTAGAAGTACAACCCTCATTGATAGCTTCCTTTAGATATTGGGTCACTTCATCATTTCATTAGTAAATGTTTCCCAAGGTTCCATAACTGATGCAGACAATGTCTTATACCTTGCAAGTCATTCTTTGGTGGACGAAATTTGGTGAAGAATTCTTGATGGACGAAATTAACACATTTGTAACTTTATTTTCTACTTTTGAATTTTTTAAAAAAAAATTCCAACTTTTTTTTAGCATCCCAAATCAAATGGAAATTTTACTTTTTTTTATCTTGGGCTTTACTAGTAAGCTCCCTTTAGTTCTTGAAAACAATTTGTGTCATATTATCATTTGGACTTGAAAAAATACACCAAAATTTTCCCAAAAATTACATCATTTAAAAAAAGGCTAAGGATGATTTTAACTATGAAAAAAATTCCATTTACAACTTTTTTTATTATAATGTTCATCACATCAATATATTGAGGTGCTTGGAAAAAAAACTATTTACAAAATATTTCAAGTATTTTTAGAAACATGATTTAAATATGGATTTAACTTTTGTGTATTTCTTAACATGCTTTCACCTAAACTTAAAATACTTTAATACTATTTGTTGGCCAAAAGGTGATTGAGTACTGAAATGTGGTCCCAAATTTTTTGTTTCAATATGATGAGGTTTATAAATGTTATTAAGTTTTTTTCATTATGTATTGATTTGATTTTAAATTGAATCCCATCATATGTGGAATCCTTGTTTCAAAAACCTAAGCCAAAATTAAGTTATGGACTTTTGAATGATCAAAATTGGGGGGTTTTTTTTTTCATAAGTCCTTATAAATTGCAATTTTTTAGTTTTGGGGGTTTTTTTATATACTTAATGACATTGAAATATTTAGGTGGGATGCTTTTTAGATTGAGTTTATTAGTATAAATCACTATGTAATCCTTTATTTAATTAGTGATATAATAATAGATGACCATTTTAACATTACTAAATGAACTTTTATGGAATGTTTTGTTTATCAAAATTGAACCAACATACCATCACTACTACAAAATGCATTTTAGTTCACTTTGCATTTCATTAGATTTTGAATGAATTTGGACATTTTTACCTAGTGAAATTGTTTAACCCCTTAGTGAACAAGGACTGGTTGTTACGGATAATGAATTGTTTGAGTAGTACTTAGTGAAACAAGGTTACTTTCAAATGAAATACAAATTTACCAAACCATTCATTTGCCAGTTAATTAATTAACTCGCAGGGAAATCAATTAAAATTTAATTATTTAATATATAATATTATTGATAATTTCATGATATTTTTTACCTATGATTTATTGACACATGTCATTACCTAGCCTAGGTAGGTAGGTAGGCCACGTAATCAACTTAGGTACCTATTCTAGGAATTCAATAAGAGAATATTCAATCAACATACCAATGTTGACCACACACAACATCACTCATGAGGTTTAATCCTTTGAACTTTGGAATGGAAGTAAACATCTTTACCATCAAGCCACCCCACTTGTTGTGGTAATATGTTACATTACATTCTATTTATCAAATATTTCATAACACGCTCTCAAGCTCCTTGATAAACTCAAATATGAGTCTGAAGTGAAAACAGCGGAAGTGTAAGGAATTAGGGCATGCTCCCTAGCTCGTAGCACTTTGGGGGTAAAGGGGTGTGCTGGAGCTCCAAGGTGGGACTAGGAAGAATGACAAGCATCAACTTATCACACGGACTTGCACAAAACCAACCACAAGGTGGTTAGTGCATAGTTGGAGCACTTTTGGTGTTAGGATGAGCCACGGACAAACTCGAACTCATAAGACTCACCATGGCCCAGAATTGGGGGAAGCCACCACCTTCCCCCTTATAATATACTTTGTGCCTTTCCATGAGGCCCACATCCAAATGACATTTTGTCTCGGGACTCCCAAACGAGAATCTCGAAATTCCTAAAGTTGGGACTCTTGTGATTTTGGAGCCCCATAACTTTGTGTGTAGACCTCTGATTAAGTTGAATTCTGAAGTAAAGTTATAACCCTCGTCAAGAGCTTTCCAACGATATGTCACATGCCACTTGCACACAAGGAAATCGGGTCAATTCCCGACTTTTAGTGGTCGAGAATCAAATTGCCAATTTGACTCTCGGCCCTTCTTTTGGCCATAACTTGTGTTTTAAATGTCTAAATGGGTGATGCGAGCCCATTTTAGACATTTAAGTTTCAACAAATTTTCAATGGTATAAAGAACTTCTCAATCCATTGGGTTTTCACCCCTATAATCGTTCTCTAAACATTCGGGAGTCCACCAAGACTTTAACTCCCAAGGTGGAAGTTCCTTTGGGAGTGTGAGGGTTCATTCCCTCACATTTTCTTTCACTCCCGGGCTTCCTCTCTTAGCCCGCAACCTTGCAAGCCTTTGTTTTGGTTGCGAGCCCAAGGCTAGGGTTGCGACATTTCATATTAAACATTACAAAAACGTAAACTTTAAAAATTCATATCTTATTGAGATTTTGTTTAAATGAAATGATTCGAGTTTACTTTTAAAATAATTTCAATAATGTACATAATTACATTTATTTCCTTTTGAAAGTTTAAAATCATTTGAACAAAAAAAAAAGTTGAATATCATTATTCAATAACATTTCAATCACCATTCTTTAGAAAAAAAAGAAAGTTTAATAAAATGGATTATTTTTTGTTGATATAATTATATTACCTATGCTAAACCACTTTCAATTATTATATTTCACCTTACATTATTTATGGCTATTTATGGTTATTCTCAATTATTTTTGGTTATTTCTGGCTATTTCACCTTAGGCTATTTTTGGTTATTCTAAGTTACTTTTGGCTATTTTTACTTATTTCACCTTAGGCTATTTTCAGCTATTGTAAAAAAATTTGGCTATTTTATGTTATTTTTGACTATTGTAAATTATTTTAGTTTGAACTACTTGGAGTTATTTTAAGTTATTTTTGGCTATTGAAAATATTTAACCTTATGTTATTATTAACAATTCTAGGTTATTATAAGCTATTTCATCTTAAGTTACTTTTGTTTATTATAAATTATTTTAACCTAGATTATTTTTGGCAATCCTAAGTAATTCTAATATTTGGCTATTGGTTGTTCTTTTATTAAGGCTATTGGTGCTTATTAATGGCTATTGGTACCTATTCTATTAGTGGGTATTAATGCCTATTAGTGGTTATTCTATTAATAATTATTGGTGGCTATTCTATTAATGACCATTAATGGTTATTCTATTGGTGGCTATTGGTGGCTATTCTATTAATGGTTATTGACGGCTATTTTATTAATGGTTATTGATGACTATTTTATTAATGGTTATTGATGGCTATTTTATTAATGGTTATTGATGGTTATTTTATTAATGGTTATTGATGGCTATTCTATTAATGGCTATTGATGGCTATTCTATTAATGGCTATTGGTGGCTATTATATTAATGTCTATCGATGGCTATTTTATTAATGGTTATTGATGGCTATTCTAATTAATGGTTATTGATGGTTATTTATTAATGGTTATTGATGGCTATTCTATTAATGGGTATTGGTGGTTATTGTATTAATGTCTATTGATGGCTATTCTATTAATGGTTATTGTTGGCTATTCTATTAATGGCTATTGGCGGTTATTCTATTAATGGCTATTGGCGGTTATTTTATTAATGGTTATTGGCGGTTATTTTATTAATGGCTATTGGTGGCTGTTTTATTAATGGTTATTGTTGGATATTCTATGTTATAATATCATAAGTTATTGGTAGTTATTATATTATAGGGTATTTAAAATTATTTTTCATAGGTTATTATTTTCTATTTTAAGTTATTTTTACCTCAGGTCATTATATTTTATTTTAGATTATTTTAAGTTATTATACCGAGGATAAAATAATTTATAATAATTTAAAGTAGAATAACTTTGGAGAAATTAAAATATAACTTGAAATAAAATATATTAATTTAAAATAAAATAACCTAAAATATAGCTTAAAGTTATTTGAATAATTTAATTTAGAATAACTTAAAAGCTTATAATAAATTAATTAAGATACCTTAAAGTAAAATAACATATAATAGTTTAGGGTACAATAATTTATAATAGTTTATAATAACATAAAATATAAATTAGAATAACTAAAGTGGTTTAAAATAATATAAGGTATATCATAAAGTAGCATAGATAAAATATTTTTAAAAACATATAGAGAAACTTATTTAGTATAGTAAATTATAATAGTGAATTATGTTGATTAGTAATGAAAGATGATGTTTACATAATGATATTATAGTGAAATAACTTTCACTAAAGTGAAATCAATAAAACCCAATGAAACTATTTCATTTTTAAAATCCCATAGTGATTTAAGTTAATAAATTGCACCCCATTTTTGTAGTAGTGCATGCACTAACCTTAACAATTTAATCTTAAATTAATTAAATACATGTTAAAAATGATATTTTATAAACATTCAAATTTTTAAGGTGGATAATCCTTTTTTGAGGAACATCCTTTTTCTTTATCAATGTGCATTATTTTTTTTCAAAATTGGAGAGGATTATAATATTGATGATTAGAAATAAAATAAAATAAAAATTAGTTATATTCATTTTTATGACACATTTCATCATTTGTGGTTCAAATGAGTTTGTGGCCTTAAAAACTATGAATTTTGAGAATTTTTTTAACAAAAAATATTCGTTTTTATATGATGAAAATCATGGATGCATAATATACGTGATGTATGATCAAGGTGTAATAATTTTTTATAAACAATCTAGCACAAAGTTGTAAACTAAATGTGAAAAATGTGAAATTTGAAAAAATTAACCAACATATAAATGCCACATGTCACATATAATCCTTGGAAAAATATTTTTACTTTGGTGCCTTGGACTCCTTTTATTACATTTGCACCTAGCAAAAATATAAAAACATTTAAGAAAATTTCGACTCTCATATTTGGTGTAGATAGCCAAAATTTCTTAAATCTTCTTGTGAATGATCACCAATTTAATTACAATCACAAAATATTTTCATATTTAGGATAGGTTTCATCACATCCTAAAATAAATAGTAACATATCCTTTAAATCTCGCTATTTCATCTCACACTACCTAGGTAGGTATCATAGATTATAATTAGGTAAGTAATGTTAATGTTTACTCCGTGTAGATGGATAAGTACAAAGGCACTTGGTGACTATTAGGTCGGTTCACATATCTAGATGGTTATAACATAGCTAACCATTGTGGTCAGACATGAATCCAATGAAAAAGTGTTTCCCAGGTTGACATCCCATCCATTTTGCTTCGTACGTGCTGGTTCACTCTGGCCAATGCGGTAAGGGTGGTTCAACTGTGCATCTTTTGAGAACTATTTTGGGCACACACACATGTTTGGTTGGAGTGAAAATGATGAAACCTGCCAAACTTAATTAAAGAAGAAATACCCATCTGAAGGGGAAAGGGAGATGAAAAGAGAAAAAAACCAATGTCCTATGAACAGACAAAAACTCAAAAATGTAAACCCATCAATGAGATCTGCAAAAGACAGCAATTGGGACTTGCCAAAGAGGTTCAAAATAACAACCTTAAACCTAAAACTCTCACCAATTGTGTGAAGCATATTTGACAAAGAGATGGGCGAAATACGAAAGAGAACCCAACCTAAAAGAGATCTCCCTGCCAAATTAGTTAAGTAGATTCTTTGAAGAACTTGAGCGTGACTACCTGAATGCTATATCATGAGAAATTGGACTGAAATTTAATTTGGAAACTACAGTCTAAAAATCCCTGGCCCACAAAATGTTCTTCTCAAGATGAATTTACCAACTACAACATGGGAGCAAATTTCTTAATCTTGGTAGATTCTGAACTAGAATTAGACCTAGAGTATAATTAAGTTTGTGGCTTTTTCAATGTAGTTTATTGTGTTTTGGTACTGCAATTGCCGCCAGTGAGCTTATAAGTATGAACCAGGAACAACAATGTTCATCTCGTCATGATGGGAAAGGAGACCACAACGTCCTCCCAAAATCTTTTTGTTGGAGTGTACAACAATTTTGCGACAAAATTACCTCTGAAAACCTTAATAAAGATAAATTTTGTTTGCTTCTATTTTCCCTCATAAATTTTTGCAAGTTGTGCAGGGATAATAATCCTCATCAAATTTTGTTCCAGGTGGAGATTAAATGCAGTGGTGGACCACTTTTATTAATCAACAAACATCTATATATTGAGATACTGGGTGTTTCTTTGTTTGTTCGTTTTGAACTTTGTTTATTTTAATGTAACCACACCTTAACACTCCCAAACAGTAGGTCCACACTGAGTTTGGTATTTGCTCAACACCGCTTTTGATATGCTCAAAAGCCCTCAATGCAGCAGTGCGCACGTCTTATTCCACAATTTTCAACAACAGAGCAAAAGATATTGAATTTAGTTGCTGAAGGTTAGATTAGTTTAGCTAGGTTTCATAAGAACTCGTAAGATAAGCCCACTTCAACAAGAATAATATTGGGATGAGTGACCTTACAGAAGGGTTAATAGACTTGTGCCAATAAGGGCACACTAGTGTTAATAAAACTGATCCACTGGTCATTGCAGTAAGAATTAACAGATTATTCTTTTGTTTTAACAAATAGTTTAAAGCATTTGCAAAGTTTTTGGAGCCCCAACCGCAAATAAATAAAAATCTAATTCTATGCTACTTTGAGAAATGCATGCACACATACGTGGGATGACTAAGGCTTCACTTGCCAAACGTGTGACCTCAAAAAAAAAGATAGATTGTTCAATCCAGCATCATTAAATGAAAGTACCAAAATTTTGCCAATCTGATCATTGATCCTTTAAAGAGAAAGAATTGAATTAAAACATGCTTAATTGATCAAACAACTAAAAATCGAACTAATAAAATTTCTCATGAGCCTCTACAGTGCAACAGCTAAAAACTAACCTTGCAACACTAGATATTTCCATCTCTGTGCAAAACTACTGATCAATTAATCTAATCCAATCCACCCCAAGATCTAATCCAGTCTAATGTTCTCTAATCTGTGATCTAATCTAATCTGATCTAATCTAAACTAACCTAAAAATCAAATCCACCCAGTTGATCAAAACCCCCTGTATTATGACAATTGATCATCTGTAACTGTAAGCAGATAAGAATTAGCCTCTAGACTAATTAGCTAACAGTCATGTGAATCTGGTCTAGAAAATCCTTTCTAATGGGGAAAAATTAAATTGCAATCTAAGCTATAGATCAACGAACTACAAGCAGCTGCAGCAGCTGTTGATGATCAGCTGCTGCAGCTGATGATGATTGATCATTACAACTCCAGTAGTAGTACTGCTGCTGCTGCAACAAGATCATGTAGATCCAGAACTACTACTAGTGTTGTTAGACTCCGAGATCCAGTACTGATCCCATTGCAGCAGGTGATGAGCTCCGCACAAGAAGAAGAATTAGTGCAGTTAATGGCGGGCACACAATGACCATCAGCAGCAAGCCATGAGCTACAATTTTGTTGATAGATCTCTGTTTTTATAGCAGAGATAAATTCAAGCAGCAGCAGATCCGGCTGGCAGCTAGAGCTACTTCCATGCATCCGAATTCTGCAGACAGATCAATGCAGGGATTTCATAAATCTCAATAATACTGTATATTGCCATGAATGTGTTGTGCAGTACTTGCAAGCTCCACTGCAATGATCTAGATCTAGTTTTGTAGTCTGCACAATTTGCAGGAAACACGCGGGTGAAGCTGAAAGTTGAGTTGCATGCAGATATTGCATGAGGAAGGAGCATGATGATCCTTCGACAGGAGCTTGCACTGATGATCCTGGCATGGTACTAGTACTGACTAGGTTGCAGAGATTGTCATCGAAATTTTACCTGGCTGAAGTTGTACGCTGCTGGGTATTGTGAACCTGAGTAGGCTTGATGATGATGGTGGTGGTGGTGGTGGTGTGCGGAATGCCATGGAACTGCAGCTGTAGTATTGGTATTGCCTGCTGCTGCATGTTGCTGTTGCTCCAGTACTGGACTAACGAAAGTTTCTGCCGATCCCTCTGCAGTTCCGCCGCTGCTGCTTGAAGCAGCAAATGCTGCAACCATGCTGTTGTTGTTACCACAGACAGCAGCACCAGCTTCCAATTTGGTTTTGATCTTGGAGGACTCCTCGGCGAATTGCGGCCCGTGATGAGTACTGGATTGATGCTCCATGCCATCCAGTTCGTGAATGGTGAGGCCTCGTGGTGCTGGCAAATTCATGTGCCCGGCTACTAATGTCTGGTGTAACTGATCTGTTTGTGAAACTGGAATTGGAAAGAAACCCGACGTGCTAGCTCCGCTGTTGCTTACCACTTCCCTACTATGAATCAAAACACAAATAGGAGCAGCTGCTGATGATCAGCCATGAATCCATCTGCACAAACTTTTCAAAAACATCCGCAAGTTCGACTGCTGCATCACATGAAGAAACTTTGTACAAGACTGCATTCATGATCATGCAGCAGTAATTGTAGAAATTATGCTGGCAAAGTTCTGAACGTACCTGGACATCGGAGTTGGTAGAATCTGGGAATTAGTTGCATTGGATTGATGTTCCATGAAATCTTGTAGAGATGTCGCGCCTGGTTGCTCATGCTCCGCCATATTCCATTGCAAAAATGAGGAAGCTGCTGCTGCTGCTGCAGCAGCTTGTGTGCCTGCCTGCTGCATTGAGCCGCCAGCTCCATGCCCACGTTGCTGCATGGCCATCAACTGCATGTTGCCCATAAACTCATGATGCTGTTGCAATTACACCATGCAATGAATCGTCAACTGCTGATCAGATCGTCTTCTTACACATTCAAGATCTCATAGAACGTCGTCATAAAAAAGCAACAGTTATCAAGTATATCGACCCGTCGACATGCATCCACATCATATGCAGCAAGCCGGCCGGTACCTGTCTAATTTGTATTGCATTCGCAGCTTGATCATAAGCATTGGTCACATAGCTCTGCAATGAACCCCCCACACGGTGGATTCTGGAATGGTCACTTAAACACAATATTGCTGGATGTAGCTTCCTAGATCATACAAATACTATTATCTAACATAGTACTTATGCAAAAAATGTACAAATATCTCACATTAAGAGTCCAGAAATCTCCATTCTCACGATTAAGAGAAGGCAAAGCAAAGTTAACACATCATTAAATGACAAAAATTTACAGAAAAGGATAGACAAAAATTGAGAAGAAAAGGCATATTTAGAACAAAAACCAAAATAAGAACGCAGTTGCAGTAAGAACAGCAGTGCCAATCTCACACCTCTTCAGGGGCCATGAACAGTAACATGTATGACAGTGACTTCTCTACTTCCCCACTGACTTCATCAGCTCTACTGTAGTGGGTAAAGGCCAGAGTTAACAATAACCTGCGTACTTAGTTTCTGCTGCATAAAGTTGTACGAATTGAAGTTCACGACTAGCTAGTATGAATTGCACAGATGAGTTTTGATGATTTAGAGTACATACCTTGCGTTGGCGTACTCTTTCGAGAGCCTGTTCTAGTTCTGTCTCCATGTTTGCCAGCTGTTGGACGGAAGTTACATTTTGAATCATTTGCTCATCTGCAAGCATTAACCTGCAGGCACCATATATACGGATCATACACCATCCCCAGCAGAGCTTGAAGTTCTGCATGCCACCTTTATTTCCTACACTCGGAGACTGAAGCTTAATGAAGATTATACACTAGGAGACAATAATATTATGACAGCTTGATCTGATATTGTGCAGTGGTACTGTATATCCAGGAAAAATAACAGCTGCAGAGCTCAGGCTGAGCTTTGAAGAAAACCTATCTAGAAGCTGCACAAATCTGCGGATTGTTCAATGGAGTAAAATGTACACACTTGTTACAATTATTTGCTGATGATCAAATCTTTTTGTACCTTGCTCGTTGTTGCAGTAGATCTTTCTCATGTATTAGTTTCTTCACCTCTTCTTGCAGCACCCCAACTTCGTAACTTTTGCATGCAGACAGCAGGGAACTCGCATCAATATTCATTGCAAAGAGAAAAGTAGCTGCAAGAATGATTTCATGATCATCTGTGATCAGATGGTAATCTGTTGAAACACATGAGTACTGGGAGATTGCTATTTAGCTAGCTACTCACCCTGATCCAGAAGCTGCAAGCTGCTGACTTAACGCGAGATCCTTCTCTCCTGAAAGTTTCTTCAATGCCTTCTGTAAATACTGCACAACCAATTAGCAAAGCACTAATATGATTCCAGAGCAATATGCATGATCTAGCTAGGTAGCTGGTTTCATCCTCATTCTAGTGCTAGATCTCGAATCATGTAGAGCTGTTGGGCGGCTTGTAGCTAATAGTGATGGGATGAAGCTAGCTTTGCAGCGCTAGTCCCTACACCACGGATCAGCAGAAGCAGCTTAATTACCTCCAGATTCTCACTCTTTCTGTAGGTTGAAGTCGTCGTGCGCAGGCACAGATACACACACACCCACACACGTGACACAATGCACCACACTAGTAAGTTATGTACAAGTTATGTACAAGGTTGCGACATGAGTGCTGATCTGCAGATGCGGATCATCACTTACTTGCAAGGAATCCATCAGACGCACACCAGGTATATACTAGTTGTCCATGCAGTTGGGTTTTGTGAAGTTAGTGTCTAGTACACGATCTGAAGAACCTTCACTAAATATTCTTCTAAGCAGCTTGTGCATTCTTCGACAGAATAAAGATTATGTATATGCAAACATCTGGTCACAATAAGTAGAAGTTTGCATACCTACTGTACTTGTTGCGATCATGATGCATGTGGAAATTCGCAAACCGTGTCAGCATATCCTCAAAACTGTCCCTCAGATCCCACCATGTTGACATGAGAAATTGCACTAAGTGGCCATTTGTTTATATAATAATATTGCACAACTTATATATCATGATCCATCCGCGCGGGCGCTACAACCATCCCATCGCGATCTAGACATCTAACTGTTTGGAACTCGCAGCTCATGATCCACGGTAACTACATCGACAAGACGGCAAGGGCACTGCAAGACGAAGAACAAGAAGAACAAGAAGACTAGAGATATGTGATAGGAAGTACTCAGCGAAGAAGTCGATCAAGATGAAGAATATGATCATTGGTGATCGAGAGTACTAGTGCAAACCTTTTATTGCGCTCGTGCAACGGCATGTTTGCAAAACGAGTGATCACATCTTCAATACTGAATACCATCTCCCCATCACCCAGAAACCACAATTCGTCAACCTCATCATATGACAATGATGCATCTGTGCATCATTCAATATCTTTCTTACCTTGAGATTCATTCAGAAGAATCTGTCAGGTCGTATTCCTCTTCCACACCAACAACTTTTGTGCTTTAGATCAATCTAGCTAGGATCTGGTGCACCTTCAAGCTTTCTAGAAGAACTCCAGCTTTGGAGAAAAACAGCATGAGTATTCTAGCTAACTAAGCGATCGAGTTCTGCAACATGATCTTTTGGGGTGGAGAAAAGTCCGAGAGCTGGATCACGAACGAATTTTATTACCTGCAATTACAATACTGCGTAAGCTTTCCAGATGGCGAGAACATGATGAGACCGACGTCAATGTCGCACAACACCGACAGCTCGTACGCCTTCTTGATCAGCCCATTGCGTCGCTTGGAGTATGTTACTTGCCTGTTCGTGGGATTTTCAATTTTCTTGATCTCCAACTTCACCCTTCCCATGGCTGCAGCAGGCACGCAGCCAGCACCTCTACGGCCACTTTATAAGGTGTGCAGCTGCTGCTTTTTGGATTCTGGAAGGACTAGCTAGCAGCACCAAATTTTACTGTTCCTGTACCTGCAATGAAAGAATCACTGCACGATCCACACAGACCCAAATCCCGGACGGCATCTTCAGGACACATGAAACCATGACAAGCTCATGCACAAGCAGCAGACTTGCTGCAAAATCCAAACCTAGTTGATCATCTTCTTAATGTTTCCTGGATGCATGAAATGGCGCCGCATGATCCAGCTGCAGGGATCGATCAGGAGTTTTCAAAATGGAGAGATTCTTCCACTAGTCGATCCTTGTCTCCAAATGGATGCAAACCTGGCTATGATCTAGACTTATCAGAAGAAAGGTAATTGCTGCATCTGCTGCAGCTGGACTTGAGTACAATATTTCATGAAAATCTCTAAACTCTTGATCATCCCTGCATGATATTGCAGAATGTTCATCTTGAACGATAATCAGACACCTGCCGTACGTGCTTCAAATGGGTAAGCTCAGTGCACTAGTAGTTACGTCAGTTGCTTCAGACAATCTTCTGCACCATGGATCGACCATGGTTCTGCAGATCATGAGCTTGTTGGTTTTGGGGTCTTCTCGGGCTCTCTGTGCGTGCATTGAATTTCTGATCAACCTAGGTTCATTTCAAACTCGCTCTGAACGTTTGAGGACACATGAGTGTTCTAAGCGTTCTCAGCGTCCCGACTGATTATGATATCTGCATGCAGCAACTGATGGATCTGTAAGAATTCCCGATCCATGGACTACCCAGCAGGTTCAAGAGGAGGTTCCTGTGAATTGTAATTACCCATTTTGTTTGTTGAGCTGATCATCAGTTTCAAAGAATCAGCAGTTCTGACACATGATGACTTAGCGCTCAGCTCAACAATCTAGACAATCGGTGCGTCTAGAGTACAGGAGCCAGGCCGCTACATCGGCTTTCAGCAACTAACATATCTAGAGATAAGTAGTCCAGCATGTATGATGTGAGTTCAGCTGGAACAAGCTCCAGGCTGCACAAGAATATGCTTGTGTCTGTTGACCATTACCCTCTAGGGCGAATGAAGCTTCGAAGCGTCTTGCTTCCAAGCTGCTGCAACAACCATCAATGATTTCTTGGGCTTTTACAAATTCGATCCTTTAGACAATAACTTGCGAGAGATGTCTGCAACTAGCTGCTTCTCTGCAGATGATCAATACAACTGTTTTTCTTGCTCGAGAGAGCAATATGGATTCAGATGAACTCTTGCATGACACAGAATTGAGAAAGTAGTTCGATCTCTCAGGCCTACATGAGCTTGCAGCAGATCAGGGAAGACTCTTACTTGCTTAAGCTGCAGGTCGTAAGAATTATGTTCACAGCAGTCCCTGGCGCCGCAGTTTCTGGGGCTTGCCCAACTTCGGTTGCCGCATATGTCCCGTCGAATCTCCTTCCTTAGCTCGGACAGCAGCTAGCTATTCCCATCCCCATCGACATCCCCCAAATTGAAATTTTCACGACTCCACACAATGCCCAACCATAGGTATTTTCCTTGTAGAAATCTAAGTAGCTCGACGCCGTATCGATGTCAATCCTCATGTAAAGCTAAAGCCTGGCCTAATTCTTGCCACTACCATGGATATATGTTTCTTGCAGCTATGCGTTCCAATTCATTGAAACACTTGCAACAGGTGTTCTTTTCACGGGGAAATGCAGTCAGAATACATAAAGAAATTAGAGGCAACTAGAGCAGTACGACAGCTACAACGACGCTAGCTGTGATGATTGGATCTCTGGCTGCAAGCAACAACAGCGACTAAGAAAACACACACACTTAAGAATGTGGACCAACTCATGACATCCGCATCAAGAAAACAGTTTAGCAAAAACGCAAAAAAACAGTTTCAACTAGCTTCAGTTATCTGGTGACAAGCAACAACATCAAAACGAATGTACGATGAAATTTTCACATCATGAATCTCCTTATTTGTTCTCTCTGCTGCTGCTCCTTCCCTTCTCTTTATTCTCCACGCAGGTACACATCTGGATATGCCTCAGGTCGTCCTTAGTGTTCCACCAGTAACCTCTTGCCCCCATCAACTCATCCCTCTCCTCCCCTATCTCTCTCTCTGGACTCTGCGGACTCTCAACCACAGCAGTCCCGGCTGGAGCCGCAGCTTTCAGTTCTTACCTTAAGAGAAAAAATGGGTTTCGCACAGATATAAGTTGCTGCTGATACATCCGTCAGTACTTCGTGTACAACTAGTTCAGGAGATTCAGCAATGGTCCCGCGGAGATCCAAATTCCTGTGAGCCAGTAGTACCAACGTCGTCAGAGGACCCAACCTTCCTCTTGCTTCAACAACCCAATCTCCTCCTGCTCGATGTTGACGGTGGCGGTCGTGGAGTACTCCAATGTCTCCAAGACGTCAGTCACGTTCACGTTCAACGGGCCTCATACGCTGCTTCTGCTTCTTCTGTTTTTTCTTCCTTTAATAACATATATCCAGTTTCTAGTCGTCGACTGCAGCTCCATGATCACTAGTGCAGCAGCTAGTTTCACGTCCTACAAGCTTGCAGTTTGTCTATCTCTCTTATACTTAACTATATTCCTCAATCTATCGATTCATAACTATCGAGATACTAGACTGTCATTTCTAGTGCGCCGGGATATTAGAAGTCCTCTAAGATCACCCACTAAACCAACAAGAAAGATTAAACTACGGCCTACAGCAACTAGCTAGCGCGTGCACTAGATCACTAGTATCATACAGAGCAGCGGATCATTCAATCAACCTGTAATGATTTATCCTCATACACCACCAATATCGATCTTAACAACAAAAAACACAAACCAAACGAACAACACCCATGACCAAACACCAAGCTGGGAAACACAAACACACGCACACCAGGATTCTTCCTAAAGAAGAAACTAAGAGGACGACGAAGATGAAGAAGAAGATGTACAAGTTCGCTAAAATGAAACTGTACCAGCAGCAACCGCCCGCGTGCTGGCTGCAGCAGGAGGCTCTTCAGTCCTTTGTAAATTCTGATAAGTCGTATGCAGTTCGGAGTCTCGACGACGGCGACCACCACCTTGTTGTTCAACAGGCAGACCACAGGGCATGACCATCATCATCACCATCATCAGCGGTTGTCATGAGCTGCTGGCGCGATATTGGCGCTGCTGCCGCTGTTGCACCACTGGTTTACCGCGACTCTCACGCAGAGACGACGATCATGCTGGGGTCCCACGCACGCCCCTGGCAACTTTCTTTCCCCCTCCACCCTCTCCCCCAACCTGGCGGCCATCCACAGCGCGCATTAGGTAACCGCGCTCCCA
>Ga0209208_10003046_pt1 | contig 24108 bp, 18 predicted proteins | sample S1TSphfallax_3_FD_187694 | JGI IMG/M metagenome (GOLD analysis project Ga0209208, IMG submission 187694) | Host-associated microbial communities from peat moss isolated from Minnesota, USA - S1T2_Fd - Sphagnum fallax MG (SPAdes) (version 2) | ecosystem: Host-associated > Plants > Peat moss >...
GGAATTCGACGGCATAAAAGCAGGCGGCGTCGAGCGCACAAGCAGCGTAGGTAGCCGCCGAATGCGACGCGAGCGAAAGCACCGAGCAGTTGGGGAGATTCTGCTCGATCTTGCGGCCCAGGGTTCGGTTGAACTGCCGGATGACGAGCCGGATGTTGGGGTTGAGGTCGCGCGCCTTCAGCGCTACTTGCAGGTTGAGCCGGTCGTCTTCATCGAGAACCATGATCGAGGTGGCATGCACGACGCCGGCCGCGCGCAACGCATCGTAGTCGTTGGGCGCGAACGCGACGAAGCTCGCACCGAGCCGTTCGAGCCGCGAGGCGATCGCGTGGTCGTGCGACCACAGCACCGCAACGCGATGGCCCTGCGTCCCGCACAGTTCCTCGCACACGCGTAGCGCGAGCGCATTTCCCCCGACGATGATGATGAGAGGTTCACCACTCATGGAAGCCCCTTCTCCGCAAGGTCCCCATCCGCTTGCGACGCGCCTCGCGGAACGCTATCGGGAGCTCGGCCGCGCCGGACCGATCCTCGAGGTCGGCACCGGCTCGGGGCGCAACACCCGGTACTTGAACGGGTTGGGACTCACCGTCACCTCGACAGGCGACGATGTCCCCTATACGCAGATCGAGGCGCCGCGGGCGGGATTCGACGCGGCCATCTCCACGCATGCCTACCTGCACGGCGCCGTGGCGAAGTTACGGCTGGGTCTGGGCGAACTGCGGCGCGTCCTCGCGCCCGGTTCTCCCGTGGCGCTCGTCTTCGGCTCGATCAACGACGCACGCTTCGGCTTCGGCATCCCCTTCGACGATCAGACCTTTGCCCCGGGCGATGGCGCCGAGGCGGGAATCCCCCACGCCTACTTCGATCGCGCCGGCCTGGAAGAGTTCCTCCGCGCCAGCTTCCGGATCGAGCGTCTCGAGGAGGTCGACGTCGATGACATCGTCGGCCGCTGGGCCCACGGCGACGACGATATCGCCGGCTATCGCCACTGGTTCGTGGAGGCGATCCGGACGTAGCCCGCCGGCGACGTCTACGGTTCGGCCTCGCGACCGGATACGTCGGCGACTTCGCCAACCCGCCCGTTGAAAAGCGCTCCGGCATCGATCGCATAATTTACCCACAGCACCTCGCTCCGCTGCGCCTTTGTCGAATGGATCGTGCGCATCGGAAGGACGATTTTCGTCCACTTCGGCGATGGATACAGCGCATCGAGAATCGGACTATCGTAGTTACTGAATGCCACTTTACCGGCCAGGTCATTCAGGGTCAGGGCGAGGTCCCGATGATCCGCGTCCGACATCTCGTTTGCATACATCTTCCGGTCGATCCGCGTGTCGTGAACGTAGGGCGGATCGCAGTAGAAGAGGGTTTCCGGCGAATCGTAAATCGCAATGACTTCTTGCGCGCTCCGATTCTCGATCTGGACCCGCAACAGGCGAGCCGCAATTTCCGGCAGAGCATCCGCCGAACCGAGCCACCGGCTCACCGCAGCCGCCATGCCCGCTCGGCTATTTCCGATACAATTCGCCCATCGGCCGGGCGTTGCACCTTGTGCCATGCCGGTACGGACTTGGCGCGCTCGCACGTAAAAGCGTCGAGCGCGCTCGACGGCCTCGAGGGTCGGCGAGACGTCGAGCGCATTCAGATATTCCTCACGTGAAAACGGCGTCAGTGCAATCCGCTCGATCAGGTTGTCGCGATCATCTCGCAGCACCCGAAAGAAATTGCACACCTCACCATCGATGTCGTTATATACCTCGACCGGTGAGGGCGTGCGACTTAGGAGCACCGCTCCCGATCCTGCGAACGGCTCACAGTAGGTGTGACACTCCGCCAGCAGCGGCAACAGCCATCTCAAATGCGAGAACTTGCCGCCATACCAACCAAATGGCAACATATAGGTAACCGCGCGCGGCTTTGCAAGGGTTGATGGGCGTCGGCGTGCCTTATTCATCCGATCGGTCGAGCCGAGCGTGCTGAGGCGCTGGAATTTGCGGACGATCCGTCAGCGCGATGGACAGACCGCGACGTTCATATCACGCGCCTAGTAGCGCGCGAGGCCGGGCTCGATCTCCACCGCGTAGGCATCGATGCCGCCGGCAAGATTTTTCGCGTTCGGAAAGCCGTTGGCATTGAGAAAGCGCGTGACGCGTTCGCTCCGGCCGCCGTGGTGGCACATGACGATGAGTTCTTGGTCCTGCGGCAACTCATCGAGGTGCTGCGGGACGTCGCCCATCGGGATGGCTTTGGCCCACGGGAGCGAGACCGTGACGAGTTCGTCCGGTTCGCGAACGTCGAGCAGCACGAACGATTCACCGGCATCGCGTTTTGCTTTGAGGTCGCGGACGCTGATTTCGGGCGTCACTTGGTTTGCAAGAGTCCGGCGAGCGGGCTCGAGGCGTTGGCGTAGCGTTTCTTTTCCATTCGTCCCGCCAGGAATGCGTAGCGGCCGGCTTCGGTTGCAAGCCGCATAGCGTGTGCCATGCCGACCGGATCGTTCGCCGCGGCGATCCCCGTGTTCATCAGCAGGCCGTCGACTCCGAGCTCCATCGCGATCGCGGCATCGCTGGCCGTGCCGACGCCCGCATCGACGATCACCGGCACGGTCGCGCGTTCTTTGATGATGGCGATCGAATAGGGATTGCAAACGCCGAGGCCGCTGCCGATCGGCGCGGCCAGCGGCATGACCGCGGCGCAACCGACGTCTTCGAGCGCTTTGCACGCGATCGGATCGTCGACGATGTACGGCAGCACCGTGAAGCCGTCTTTCACCAGCACGTCGGCGGCCGCGATCGTCTCGCGCGTATCGGGGTAGAGCGTTTGCGGATCGCCGATCACTTCGAGTTTGATGAGGTCGGTCCCGAGCGCCTCGCGCGCGAGTTGCGCCGTGAGGATCGCGTCCTTGGCGGTGAAGCAGCCGGCCGTGTTCGGCAAGATCGTGAACTTCGCGCGGTCGATGTAATCGATGAGCGTCTTGCCGGTCGGATCGTCCAGGTGGATGCGCCGCATCGCGACCGTGACGACCTCGGCGCCGCTCGCCGCGTGCGCGGCCTGCATGATCTCGAGCGACGGATACTTGCCCGTCCCCACGAACAGGCGCGAAGCGAAGCGATGCGTGCCGATGACCAGCGGAGTGTCCATCATCCGCATATTCGACCCCGTTCTCGTATCATCCTAAGCAGCCGACTAGCCGCCGGCGACGGCGACGATGATCTCGATGCGGTCGCCGGGGGCGAGCGCCGCTGCGTCGACGCGGGCGCGCGGGACGACGGCGTCGTTGCAGGCGACGGCCATGCCGTCGCGGCGCACGCCGAGCGCGTCGAGGAGGGCGCCGAGCGTGCTGCCCGGTGCGACCTCGCGCGCCTCGCCGTTGACCTGGATCGTCATCAGCAGCCGGTGTAGACCGGACCCTCGCCGCCCTGCGGCGGCACCCAGGTGATGATCTGGTAGGGATCCATGATGTCGCAGGTCTTGCAATGCACGCAGTTCGAGAAATTTATCTGCAGCCGGCCGTCGACTTCCCCGTTTCCATTCGCGGTGAAATGCGGTTCGTAGACTTTCGCCGGACAGAAATACTGACACGGGTTGCCGTACTCGGCGGTGCAGCGATCGGCGCAGATGTTGGTGTCGGCGACGTGCAGATGCGCGGGCTGGTCTTCGTCGTGCATCGTGCCGCTATTGAATACGTCGGTGAGTTTGTCGAACGTGAGCACGTTGTCGATCTCGACGCGCCGGTCGCGCGCGAGCGGCCTCGCCTCGGCGAGCTTCTTCATCCGCTCGTGACCGTAGTGGCCGCTGAGCTTATCGAAGATCCCGAAACCGCGGCCGCCCGTATACATCGAGACCGCCGCGTTGATCATCCCGCCGAAGAGCCCGTTCTTGAAGCCGGCGTGAAAGTTGCGCGCCGCGTGGAGTTCTTTGAACGCCCACGACGCGCGGAATTTCCGGTCGTAGCTCGCGAGGCCCACGGCGGAGGTGTCGTCGTTTGCGAGCGCATCGAAGATCGCTTCCGCCGCGAGCATCCCGGACTTGATCGCGAGGTGAATGCCCTTGAGCCGCATCCCGTTGAGGAAGCCGCCGGTATCGCCGACGAGCACCAGGCCGTCGGCATACAGCTGCGGCATCGCGTGCAGGCCGCCTTCGGGGATCGCCTTCGCGCCGTACTTGATGAGCGTGCCGCCCGCGAGCAGCGGTTTGATCGCCGGCAGCGTCTTCATCTTCTGGAAGAGATTGTGCGGATCGGTGGTCGGGTCGCCGTAATCGAGTCCGGTGACGAGGCCGATGTCGATGATGTCGTCGTTCATCATGTAGACCCAGCCGCCGCCGAACGTGTCGGCCGGCAGCGGCGCGCCGAGCGTGTGGATCACGCTGCCCGCGGCGAGCCGGCCGGCCGGGACCTTCCACAATTCTTTCACGCCGACCGCATAGACTTGCGGGTCGCGGTCGCGATCGAGGCCGAGTCGCGCGACCGCGGTCTTGGCGAGCGTGCCGCGCGGGCCTTCGCCGAGCACGACGACCTTCGCGAAGAGGTCCGGGCCCGGCTCGTAGTTCGCTTTGGGTGCGCCGTCGTGGCCGATGCCTTTGTCGCCGACGCGCACGCCGATGACGCGCTCCCCATCCCACAACAGCTCTTGGCCGGGGAACGCGGCGAACACATCGGCACCGAGGGCTTCGGCTTTTTCGCCGAGCCACTTCGTGAGCCGGTTGAGCGAGCCGATGTACTTGCCGTGATTGTTGAGCACGGGCGGCACGAACGGCGCGGCGATCTTCCCGGTCGCGGTGAGATACCACATGGCGTCGCTCGTGACCGGGGCGTCGAGGCCGCCCGTGATGTCTTCACCGGGGAAGAGTTCGTGGAGCGATTTGGGATCGACGACGGCGCCGGAGAACCCATGGTTTCCGATCTCGCCGCCCTTCTCGATCACCATGACGGAGATGTCGCGGCCCTCCGCCGCGGCGAGCTGGCGCAGACGAATCGCGCCGGCGAGGCTCGCGGGGCCGCCGCCGACGAAGAGGACGTCTACTTCGAGGGTATCGCGTTCTGGCATATCGCCGGTCCGTTCGCCTTCGACCCGCTCATTCCAGCCGGGAGAGGGCGGTCGTCACGGCGACGCGATGGACGGCGATCCGCTCCTGCCACGGTCGCGTGCCGGGCGACTCGACCGTCAGGACCGCGGCGGCGGCGCGCAGGGCAAAATACACCGAGAGCGGCCAGCCCGCGAAGTACACGCTCTCGGCGCGCGCGCCCATCACGACGCTGCCCCGCTCGATCGTCTGCACGGCGCGCGCCTCGGGCGGGCTGCCCAGGTCGAAGGCCGGATCGCTGAGATCCTGGACGGGCAAGCCCGCATCGTCGAAGCCCCGCACGATCGGGGCGGCGAAGCGCGGCAGCGCGCCGTCCGGGAGCGGCTCGTAGACGTACGCTCCGGTCGCGACGGGATCTTCGTGCAGGTCGATGTGCAGCGCGAAACGGCGATCGCGGTTGGCGGTGATGAGGGCACGGGCTTCCGGCGATGTGCCGCCGCGTCCGAAGGTACGGTTGAGATCGGTGCCGTCGGCGCTCGTCCGCGTCCCGGCGGCAAAGCCTTCGGGATTGAGGCAGGGCCAGATCCGGTAACCGAACCGCTCGTCGAGCAGCCGCGACCGGACCAGGTCGTAGAGCGCCCAGGGCGCCGCCGGCTCATCCCCGTGGATGCCGGCCGAAAGGGATACGGTGTGAGGCCGCTCACTCACCACTTCCACGAGAAGGAGCGTTCTTGGTTTACCGACACAGGCAACCTCGCGAACATGCATGCCGGGCCGCCGCAACGACCGCCAGGCGGCGGCCAATTCGGTCGACGGATCGGGCTCACTCATTTCGAGCGAGGAGAGGGTGTCGGGCGCACGGCAGGTAACGACTCCCAGACCGAAAGTCTGTCTTTCGCGAGGTTTTGATGTTCGAACGGCGTTTGTCTACGTTCTCCTTTTGGCGTTTCGCCGCGACGGCGCTGTTCGCCGCGGGCGTGTTTTCGCTGAACGCAGCACCGACCGCTGCCGAGCCCACCAAAATACTCGCGCACGAGCGTGGCAGCGTGCAATATCTGCCCGTCGGGAGCTCCGCCCCGAAAACGATCTACACGCGCCTGCCGGTGCCGGACGACGCGACGGCCATCACCGGCCCCAAATCGCTTGCAACGCTGACCCTGCCCGACTCCTCCGAAATCGACATCGGCGAACGCACCAACATCGTCATCGGCAAGTTCAACGACACCGGAACGGGCCGGGCGAACCAGATCACGCTGAATAACGGCGCGCTTCACTTCATCATTCGGCACCCGGTGGGGACGGACGCGAACTATAAGTTTCAAACGCCGACCTCGCAGATCGCGATCCGCGGTACCGAAGGCTTCATCATCCAGAACGCGGGCGGCACGTCGCTGACGATCACTTCGGGGACGGCCTCGATCACCGCCGTTTCATCGGGCGTGACGGTGGCGGTTCCGGCCGGAACGACCGGCGTCGTTTCCGCATCCGGCGCGGCGACGGTGTCAACCACCACGAGCACGCTGTCGGTCAGCTCGATCAGCGGTACGTCCAGCGCGAGCTCCAGTGCCGCGGCGACCGGCGCCGCGAGCAGCGCCGCGTCGACGACCACGGCCGCTGCCGCAGGCGCCGCCGGGGCCACCGCCGTGGGCGTCGCAGCTGCGAATAGCGGCGGCAACCCGACACCGACCCCGACGCCGGCCCCCTCGCCGTCGGCGATCGCGATCGCAACACCGTCCCCGACACCGACACCGACACGGACACCGGTTCCAAGCCCCAGCCCGACCGTCGCCCCGAGCCCGACACCGACACCGTCGCCAATTCCCTCGCCGACGGCCGGGCCGTTCCAGATCGGCGGTGGTTCGTTCCCCGCCATCTCGTACGATGTCTACGCGTCATATCCGCATAGTTTCAGCACGCAAGAGATCACCCAAGCCAACTGCTCGACCAGCGCGACGATCTCGGTGACGGGACCCGTCACGATCAACACGACGACGCTCCCCTGCACCGGCGGCGCGATCAGCTCGTCGTTCAGCGGGCTCTTCACCACCTACGGCTCGGCGGTTTTCACGATTTCCGGCTCGGGTCAGACGGTGACCCACACCGAAGACATCTTCGGGCCGATCGCGGCATCGATCGCGGCCGCCGGCGGTTCCTCGGCGGCCACGATCTCGGGGAGCGATACCACGATCACGGTCGGGTCGGTGAACGTGACCACCGTTCCGCAAACGCTGGCGATCACGATCAATCAGCCCGGTCCGACGACCATCCCCGTCACCTTCAGCTCGTCCCTGAACTGCTCGAACGTCTCGACGGCAACCAACGCGAACACGTTCATCGGCATCGGCAGCGCCGGCAACTTCTCCTCGACGGCGTCTTCGTACTCGATCGTCGTCGCCGCCGCGCCGGCCTACACGACGCCGCCAACGACGGCGCCACCGTATGCGTGCTTGCTGACGATCGAGGGGATGAACGCCACGAGTTCCACGGCGACGGGATCCTCGCTCCCGTCGGCCTCCGAGGTGCAATTGCAGATCTCCGTCACCTCCGTGGGCGTGAACGTCGACTCGACCCGGCGCCGGCTCGAAACCTCACCCGGCCAACGCAAGATCCCGACGAAGTAAGCGACGGCGTCGACAGCAAGATCGGGAGAGTGCGCTACGAGAGCGGACGGTTCCCGATCGAGGCGTCCAGGATCTCGATCGGGTGGGCGGCTGCGAGCCGTTCGCCGCGCGCGCGCGCGACGGCCTGCATCTGCAGGGTACAGCCGGGGTTGGCGCTCGCAACGATCTCCGGGCGCACGCGTAGGACGTTGTCGACTTTGCGTTCGCCGATCTCGCGCGACGATTCGGGCTGGAAGAGATTGTAGGTTCCGGCGCTGCCGCAACACTGATCGCCATCCGGAATCTCGACCAGTTCGAGGCCCGGGATCGCGCGGAGAAGCGCTCGCGGTTGCGCGCGGATCCGCTGCGCATGCGCGAGATGACACGCATCGTGGTAGGCGACGCGCACCGCGAGCGGATGCCGGACGGCTCGCGGTTCGAGGTCGGCCAAGAGTTCGTTCACGTCGCGGACGCGGTCGGCGAACGCTTGCGCGCGGTCGCGCCAGGCCGGATCGTCCGCGAACAGCTCGCCGTACTGCTTGAGCGTGGAGCCGCAGCCGGCGGCATTGATCACGATCGTGTCGAGCGGACTCGCCTCGAAGCGTTCGATCAGTGCGCGTGCGAAGCGCTTTGCTTCTTCGGCACGGCCCGAATGTAGCGAGAGCGCACCGCAGCAGCCCTGGCCCGGCGGGATCTCGACCTCGCAGCCCTCCGCCGCCAAGACGCGAACCGTGGCGGCGTTGACGTTCGGGAAGAACGTCCGCTGGACGCAGCCCGCGACGAGGCCGACGCGCAGGCGCGCGATACCGCCCGCGGCAGGCGTGCGCTCGGGAAGCCGCGCGCCGAGTTCTGCAAACGAGACGTCGGGCGCGAGCGCATCGAGCTGCGCGATCCGCTGCGGCAGCAGTTTCAAGAGACCGCTCTTGCGTATCAGCGCTTGCAGGCCGCTGATCCGCACGAGCGTGAGCGGGTACGCAAGCGCCCGCAGCCGATCCGGGTACGGAAAGAGCGCGAAGATCAGCGCGCGGAACGCGCGATCGAAGGCGCTGCGCGGCGCCGCCTCTTCCATCTTCGCGCGCGTCGACTCGATGAGCAGATCGTAGCGCACGCCCGACGGGCACGCGGTCACGCACGCCATGCAGCCCAGACACGCATCGATGTGGCCCGTCACGACGGTATCGAGCGGGATCGCTCCTTCGGCAAGGCCTTTCATCAGATCGATCCGGCCGCGCGGCGAGTCCATCTCTTCGCCCCACGACACATACGTCGGACACGCCGGCAGACAGAAGCCGCAATGGACGCAGTCGGAGAGCAGCGACTCGTAACTGCGCTCGTGCGTGTCCATTACAGTCCTCCGACGAAGCGGCCGGGGTTGCACAGCCGCTGGGGATCGAAGCGAGCTTTGAGCCGCTCCATAATTGCAAACGATGGCGGCGGTGCGCCCCAGGCGTCGAGGCCGGACCGCGCGGCGATCGGCACGCGATCGACGATCACCGTGTTCAGGCCGGCCCGCCACGTAGCGATCAGATCCGCGTCGATGCGATCGGCACCGGCGACGGCGGCACCGATCAGCGGATACCACACGCGCGGCAGCTGCGCGAGATCCGCGTCGCTCGCGAACCGCTGAGCGAGGCGAACCGGTGCTGCACCGAGCCGCACGACGGTCGCCGCCCGGCGCACGTCGTGTTCGCGTTCTTCGCACGCGCGAATCGCGACGTCGTCGAGAGATTCCGCAGCGAGCCCGAGCGCGCGCGCGATCGCGACGATCGCTTCGACTTGGTCGTCGACCCCACGCGCGAAACCGCCGAAGCGCACGATCACCTCGTACTCCCGGCCGCTCGCGTAGGCGGCAACGGAGTCCGGGACCAGTGCCGCCTCGACCGTTGCTTGCGCGAGCGCGTACGCCTCGCTCGCGGTCGCGCGGACGCGCACGGCGGCCGTGCATTCATCGGCGGGGTGGACGCGGAACGTCGCCGAGGCGATCGCGCCGAGCGTGCCGAGCGCGCCGACCATGATCTTCGGAAGATCGAAACCCGCCACGTTCTTGACGACCTTGCCGCCGCCGCGCGCCGGGGTGCCGTCGGGGCGCACCACACCGATGCCGACGATGTTGTCCTTGATCGCGCCGTAGCGCGCGCGCCGCCGGCCGAACGCATTGGTCGCGATCGCGCCGCCGACCGTCGCGTGCTCGGGATCGGCCACGTCGAGCGCGAGCACCTGGCGATGCGGGTCGAGCGTCCGCTGCAGCGCGGCGATCGTCATGCCGGCCTCGACCGTGATCGTCTGATCCTCGGGCGCGTAATCGAGCACGCGCGCGCACGACGTCGTGCAGATCGCGGTATCGATCGGCGCCGGCGCGTTCCCGAGTTCGAGCTGCGTGCCGCCGCCGACGATGGCGAAGGTCTTGCGCGCGGAAGCGAGCTCGCGAATCGCCGCTGCGAGCGCATCCGTATCCGGCGGCGTGATGAACGCGCGCGGAACGACGCCCGCGATGGCAAACGGCCGGCTCATCCGCGATCCGCCGTGCCGGCGAGTTCCGTTGCGTGCGGCGTATACACGCCCGGGCGATCGCCGCACAGCCGCGGCGTCGGAAACACCTTGGTGGGATTGAAGACGCGCGCGCCGTCGAAGGCGCAGCGCACGTAGTTCATCGTCTCCAAGTCGTCGTCGTTGAAGAGCTCGCCGAGGTAGAGCGCTTTGTCCTGGCCGACGCCGTGTTCGCCCGTGATCGAACCGCCGTAGCGGATGCACACGCGCAAGATCTCGCCGCCGACGTGTTCGGCTTTCGCTTCTTCGCCGGGGATGCGTCCGTCGTAGAGCACGAGCGGATGCAGGTTGCCGTCGCCGGCGTGAAAGACGTTCGCGACGCGCAGCCCGGACTCGGCGCCCAAGCGTGCGATCTCGCGCAGCACCGGCGCGATCTCCTTGCGCGGGATCACGCCGTCTTGCACGTAGTAGTTCGGCGAGATGCGGCCCATCGCAGCGAACGCGCTCTTGCGGCCTTTCCACATCAGCGCGCGTTCGGCGTCGTCTTTCGGTGCCCGGATCTCGAGCGCGCCGCTCGCGCGCAGCAAGGCGATCGCCGCATCCGCGGTATGCTCGACGTCGCCGCGCACGCCGTCGACGTCCATCAAGAGCGCGGCGCCGACGTCGAGCGGCCAATCGACGCCGGTCGATGCGACGATCGCCTCGATCGCAAGCTGATCCATCATCTCGATCGCCGCGGGGACGATCCCCGCCGCGATGATCGCCGAGACGGCCGCGCCCGCTTCGTCGGTCGAGGGGAAGGTCGCGAAGACCGTGCGCGTGGCCTGCGGCAGGCGCAGAATTTTTATCGTGATCTCGGTGACGATCCCGAGCATCCCTTCGCTGCCGACGAGTACGCCCATCAAGTCGTAGCCGAGCGTCTCCGGCTCGCCCCCCTCGGCGCCGATCGCGACGATCTCACCGTCCGCGGTCACGAGCGTCGCCCCGACGACGTGGTTGACGGTGAAGCCGTACTTGAGGCAATGCGCGCCGCCGGAATTTTCCGCGACGTTGCCGCCGATCGAACACACGCTCTGCGACGAGGGATCGGGGGCGTAATAATACCCGTCGGGTGCCAGCCGGCGCGAGATCGCAAGGTTGATCACGCCGGACTGCACGCGCGCGCGGCGATTCGGCAGATCGACGGCGAGGATCTCGGTCATGCGCGAGAGCCCGACGACCAGACACCCTTCGATCGGCAGCGAGCCGCCCGAGAGTCCGGTACCGGCGCCGCGCGGCACGATCGGCATCCCGAACCGGCGCGCGAGTTTCACGACGGCGGAGACTTCTTCCGTCGAAGCCGGCAACACGACGATCTGCGGGCGGACGCGAAAGCCCAGCAAGCCGTCACATTCGTAGGTGCGCAAGCGGCTCGGATCGACGATCGCGTTGCGCTCGCCGACGATCGCCGCGAACGCCGCGTGCCGCTCGGCGAGCGCGGGCTCGGCAAGCATCACGCCGTCCAATCGAGCAGCGATTCCCACGCTGATCTCGCGAACCGCTCTTTGCCCTTGATCGCCTCGAGATAGCGCTTCTTCCCGGCGCGGTTGCCCTTGCCGATGAGCACGCCGCCGACGAGCCGGTCTTCGTGAAAGTACAGCGCGCGGTAGTGTTTGAGTTCGGTATCGACCTTGCGCACGAGATCGAGATCGCTGCGGTACTCCGGCGAGAGACCGAACTGCGTGATCGTCTGCTCGCTGAAGATCTTGCTCGAATATTCGGGGACATCGTGATAGCGCACGTCGCCGCCGGCCATGTTCGCGGCGACGACCTTGCCGTGCGCGCCGGCGTTGTTCCAGGTGCCCATGCGGTAATGCATCCCGGCCGTCGGATCGAAGAATTCCGCCGCGTCGCCGGCGGCGAAGATGCCGGGGACGTTCGTCTCCAGCCGGTCGTCGCAGCGGATGCCGTTCGTTCCGTACACGAGCTTCGTGCCGGCCAAGAGATCGGTGTTGATCGTGAGACCGAGGCCCACGCCGACCAGATCCGCGTCGATCGAGATCCCGCTCTTGGTGACGACCTTGGTGACCGCGCCGTTCGAGCGGACCAGCTGCTGGAGTTCTTCGTTGTAGTAGAGATGGCAGCCGTCGGCCCGTGCCGCCGCATCGAGCATCCCGCCCGCATCTTCATCGAGCATGCGGCGCAAGAAGCGCGGGCCGCGCACGAGCCAATGCGTCTCGACCTTCCGCGCGACGAACGCTTCGGCGAGCTCGTAGGCGATGAACGAGCCGCCGACGGCGACCGCCGATTTCGCGCGGTTCAGGTGCTCGGAGATCGCCTTCGCGTCGTCCATGTACTGAAAGTTGTAGACGTTGTGCGCACCCGCCGCGCCCGGCGCATCGCAGGGATTGGGGCGGCCGCCCGTCGCGACCAAGAGCGCATCGAAGGGCCACTCGCGTCCGCCGGCGGTAACCGTCTTGCCCTCGTCATCGATCCGCTCGACGCGCGTACCCAGGTGCAAATCGATCGCATGCTTTTCGTGCCACGCGAGATCGCGCATGAAGACTTTGGCTTCGGGTAATTGGCCGCGCAGATACGGCGGCAGCGAGATCCGGTTGTAGAGCGGATACGGCTCGTCCGTGAACAGCGTGATCGTCGCGGTCGCATCGACCTTGCGCAAATGTTCCGCGGCGGTCGTACCGGCAAATCCGTTGCCGATGATAATGAAATTCTTAAACTGCGTGGCCATCGTTTCGGTAGTAGTTTTCCTTCGGATCGGGAATGCTCTTGATCGCCATGCACCAGCAGGTGACGCGTATCCTTGGGTCATTCATCACGAAGACGTCCGAGTACACGCTGGCACGGCTCGAGTACGGGATGGCGTTCCCCGAGCGGGAACCGCCGCCGGTGCTCGCACGCCTGCCGGATGCCTCCCAACGTACGCTCCACGAACGATGGGACGCCGTGGAAGCGCAACTCGACACCATCGTGATCGCGCTGCGCCCCGCGCTTGCGCTGCCGCGGCAGGGCGATCGGCAAGACGCCGCGCTGCGGCGTCTCGACCGGATCGTGCGCGAGCTCGATCAGTACGCGCGCGCCTTGCGCTGGATCCGTACCGTCAACGAGCGGGGGACGGCTCCGGAGCCGCCGCCGGAGTAGCCGCTTCCACCACGAGCGGGGCATAGCGCCGGAAGCGCGCGACCGCGGCGGGCCAGTCCTCGAGCAGCGCGCGGGCGATTGCGGAACCGGTGAGGCGGGCGTGCGTTTCGACGATCTCGCGCAGCGCGGTCGTGCGTTCGTCGCCCGGCGTGAGCACCTGCGCGCGCACGTCGCTCGGTCCGAGGCGCATCCGGCTCGCGTCGCCGTCGAGGACGAACGCATCGCCGCCGGACATCCCGCTCGCGAAATTGCGGCCGGTCGGCCCGAGGATGACGACGGTCCCCGCGGTCATGTACTCGCAGGCGTGATCGCCCGCGCCTTCGACGACGATCACGGCGCCGGAATTGCGCACGCCGAGGCGTTCGCCCGCACTGCCGGAGACATACGCGGCTCCGCCGCGCGCGCCGTAGAAGCAGGCGTTCCCGATCGCGGGCTCGCCGGGATTCCCGGGCGCGCGCACGACGATCCGGCCGCCGTCCATCGATTTCCCGACGTAGTCGTTGGCATCGCCGTCGAGTTCGAGTACGAGCCCGTCGGTGAGAAACGCACCGAAACTCTGGCCCGCCGTACCGGCGTAACGGCGCGTCGTCGTGAGGATCGTTTCGCCCGCAGCACGGCGCACGGCGATCGAGTGCGCGATGCGCGCGCCGACCGCGCGATCGACCGGCGCGATCGTGAGCGTGCGCGCGGAGACGGGCTGATCGTCGAGATGCCGTTCGACCGGAACCGGAACGTCGAAGATCGTCTCGGTCTCCGGTAACCGCAGGATCGCCGAGAGATCGATGCTCTCTTCCCAGTCGGAGAGGTCGCGGCGCGAGCGCAAGAGATCGGAGCGGCCGCGCAGATCTTTGAGGGACCGCACGCCGAGCCGCGCGAGCCGGCGCCGGACATCGTTTGCAACGAACAGCAAGAACGTTTCGACTTCTTCCGGTTTGCCGGCAAATTTCGCCCGCAACGCAAAATCTTGCGTCGCGATCCCGACCGGGCACGTATTCTTGTGACACTGACGCGCGTAGATGCAGCCCAGCGCGACGAGGAGCGCGCTGCCGAAACCGAAGTCGTCGGCGCCGAGCATCGCGGCGAGCACGACATCGCGGCCGGTCTTGAACCCGCCGTCGACGCGCAGCTTCACGCGCGAACGCAGGCCGTTCGCGACCAGCGTATGGTGCGTCTCCACGAGGCCGAGTTCCCACGGCATCCCGGTGTTCTTGATCGAGGCGAGCGGCGATGCGCCGGTGCCGCCGTCGTGACCGGCGATGTGAATGACGTCGGCGCGCGCTTTCGCGACGCCGCTCGCGACGTAGCCGATCCCGGCTTGGCTCACCAGCTTCACCGCGATCCGCGCCTGCGGCGCGACGCGGCGCAGATCGTAGATCAATTCGGCGAGATCTTCGATCGAGTAGATGTCGTGGTGCGGCGGCGGCGAGATCAGCCCCTGACCGACCGCGGCGTTGCGCAGTTCGGCGATCTCGGGCGTCACCTTGAAGCCCGGGATCTGGCCGCCCTCGCCGGGCTTCGCGCCCTGCGCCATCTTGATCTCGATCTCATCGGCGCTCGCGAGATACGCGGCCGAGACACCGAAGCGCGCCGAGGCGACTTGTTTGATCGTGCTGCGGCCGGAGTCGACCGTGCGCGCGAACCGGCGCGGCTGCTCGCCGCCTTCACCGGAGTTGCTGAGCGCGCCGATACGCGCGGCACCGATCGCGATCGTCTCGTGCGTCTCGGGTGAGAGCGCGCCGATCGACATCGCCGAGGTCGCGAAATGATGCACGATCGCGCTCGCCGGTTCGACGGCATCGAGCGCAAGGGGCTCCGCAACCGGCAACGGTTCGACCAGATCCCGCAGCGCGATCGGCGGCCGCGCTTCCATCGCGTCGCTGAGCTCGAAGAACGCCGCTTCGTCGCCGCGCATCGCCGCCGCGCGCAGCGTCTTGAGCAGCGGCGGATCGAAGGCGTGGCGCATCCCGTCGCGCCGAAACCGGAAAAGGCCGCGCTCGGGCGGCGTTGCGCCGGCGTCGGCGGCTTCGGCCCAGGCGCGCACGTCGTTCTCGAACGTCTCGAAATCGACCGCCGGGATGCTCGCGCGCATCCCGGGGAAACACTGCTGCGCGATGTCGCGGCCGAGGCCGAGGATCTCGAAGGTCTGTGCGCCGACGTACGAGCGCAGCGTACAAATTCCGAGCTTGGCGAGAATCTTCACGAGACCGGTGCGGACGGTGCCCAAGAATGCAGCTCGCGACCCGTGCCGTTCCGCGGCGCGCAGCGCAAGCCACGGCGTCACGACGTTCGCGCCCGCGGCGATCACCGTTGCGATCGAGTGCGCGTCGCGCGCAAAGCCGTCCGCGACGGCGATCGATGCGGCCATCCGCAGACCGGCGGCGGTCAGCCGCTGATGGATCGCGCCCGCCGCGAGCACCGCGGGGATCGGCAGCACGGCGCCCCGATCGTCGAGCACGATGAAGGTCTTGCCGGCGCGCACCTGATGTTCGGCCTCTTCGCACAGCTGCGCGAGGCGTGCGGCAAGCCGCTTGCCGGCGAAATCGAGCGCGAGCGTGTGCTGAACGAGCCGCGTATCGAAACGCAATGAATCGAAGGTCGTCTCATCGAGCACGGCAGAGTCGAGCATCACGATCGATTCGAGCGCCGGCACGTCGCCGTTCGTATCGCCCGAGCCGACGAAAGCGCGCATGTCGAACACGAAGCCTTCGCGCAGCGAATCGATCGGCGGGTTCGTGACTTGAGCGAATTTCTGACGCAGGTACGCGGCGATCGGCATGCGGCGTTCGAGGAACGCGGGCGCGGCGTCGTCGCCCATCGACCACATCGGTTCGCCGCCGCCCGCTGCGAGCACGCCGACGACGTCCTTGATCTCTTCTTTCGTATAACCGAAGCGGACCAGATCCCGATCGACCCCGGCCGGATCGAACGGCGGCACACCGGAGACCGGCGCATCGAAGCGCCAGGACGCGACGACCGGCCGGAAATCGGCCCGCTCGCGGCGTTCGGCGGCGAAGGCCTCGGGTTCGACGAGCTCGCCCGAGGCGAACCGCACGACGAGCCGGCCGCCGGGGCCGAGCCGGCCGCGGCGCACGATCGGATCGTCGCCGAAATCGATCACGCCCGCTTCCGATGCGGCGAGCACTTTGCCCGACGCGGTCCGGCACCAGCGCAGCGGCCGGAACCCGCTGCGATCGAGCGCGGCGCCGATCGTGTCGCCGTCGGCGAACACCATCGCGGCCGGCCCGTCCCACGGTTCGACGGTCGGGATGTGCGCGTCGTAGTACGCGCGCAGCCGCGCGTCCTCGGGATCGATCGCGGGCGCGAGCATCAGGTCGATCGCTTCGTCGATCCGGTAGCCCGCGCCGAGCATCGCGTCGAGCCCGGTATCGAATTCGAGCGAGTCGCTCGCGCCGCGTTGCGAGAGGATCCCGCGCGCTTGCATCCAGGCGCGGTTCCCGGTGACGGTGTTGATCTCGCCATTGTGCGCGATGTAATTGAACGGTTGCACGAGCCGCCACTGCGGCGAGGTGTTGGTCGAAAAACGCTGGTGGAACGCGGCGAAACGCGACGCGAAGATCGGATCGCGCAGATCGTCGAAGTACGCGCCGAGCTCGGTCGACGAGAGCAGCGCCTTGTAGACGACCGTCGTCGGCGAGGCGCTCACGAGCGTCGCGGCGGAACCCGAATCCCGCAGCGTCTTGGCCAGCGCACGGCGCACGACGCGCATCCGCTCGCGCACGTTCCCCGGGCCCATGTCGACGAGCAGTTGTTCGTAGGCGGGCGCGGTCCGGCGCGCAAACTCGCCGAGGACGGCCGGCACGACCGCCGGCCGGCGCCAGCGCAGCGGCGAAATTTCGGCGAACCGCACGGCGGCCTCGATCTGCCCGCGAATCGCCTGCGCATCGTCGTCGTCACGCGGCAAGAACAGGCAGATCGCCGCCAGATGGCGCTCCGGGACGCGGATATGCGAGGCCGCGAGCTCGCGCATGAACAGCGCACGCGGGGTCTCGCACAGGATTCCGGCCCCGTCACCCGTGCGGCCGTCGGCCGCCCGCGCGCCGCGATGCGCCATGGCGCTCGCGGCATCGAGCGCTAGCCGGACGACATCGTGAGACGCCCGGTGGGTAAGGTCAGCGAGGAAACCGATGCCGCAAGCGTCGTGCTCCGGCTCGGCAAAAAAATCGGACACTCCCCCTACGTTAGGCCATACGCAGCCCACGGTCATTATCCAAATGGTTAATCAGCGGCGCGAAAACGCCGACTTGTTGCCCACGCAGCTCCCGCCGCTCACGTCGAGGGACGATCCCCAATCCGCGTACCGTCGGTCAAAGAGGAGGCTCGGGCCAGACGGCCCGAGCCTCCCGTGTGGCCCGGCTAGCGTCGAATAGCCGCGCCGGGGCTCCGGAGTTTTGCGGTGGACGGGTTCGCCGGTTCACCCGCGATCATGTTGACGTCGTCGAGGAACCAGTAGTCGTAGTACTTCCCGCCTGAGCCACCGTAGGCATACTGGCCCAGGAACAGGTTGATGTTCGCCCCGGCGTATTGCGACGCCGGGATGTCGACGATGATCTGCCGGTAGCCCGTGTCACCGGGACTCGTCTTGGTTTCGATATTCTCGGCGTACAGATAGCCGATCAGGTTCGAGTTGTTGTCGACGACACCGACCAAATCGACCATGTTGAGATACGTGCCGGGGTAGTCGTTCCCGGACTCCCAGACTTCGGCCGTCAGCGTCGCGCCGTTCGACGGCACCGCGACCTGTTGGCAAAGTCCGTTGTACGACCAATCACCGATGGTATACGACGAGTCGACACCGCCGATGACGGCTGCGGTCGTGGCAGTACCGTACACCGGAACCGTCGTTTGGATCGGCGCGGGCGAATAGGTTCCGCCCGGCGCGCTCGCGCCACCGGCCGTCGGCACCGCGGCCGGGGTCGCGCTCGGGCCGGGTGTGTACGTCGAGGGCGCAGGCGGCACCGTGATCGCCGCCGGGCTCGGGGCGATATTCGGTGAAGTGTAGAGTTGCGAGGAAATCGCCCGCACGCTGCACTGCGACCAGCCGGTATTCGTGATTGCCGGAGGCGGGCTGGACCAGGTGTAGATTTGCGAGGCGGAGAGACCCGCGGCGAAATTCGGATCCTTGATCAGATTCGTCGGCGCGGCGGAGGCCGCGGGCGACGGTGACGGGCTCGGCGAGGGCGCCGGAACGACGTAGATCGAGTAATACGTCGACTGCCCGCCCAAGAGCGCGATGCCGCCACCACCGCCCGGGACCGTCACCGTCTTTCCATTGATGGTGCCGGCGATCGGCGTGCCGGTCGCGTTCGAGACGGCGTCCCACGCCGTGCCGCTCCAGTTCGCGAGATACGGGATGACGTTCGTCAGCGCCGTCGGCAACGTGATGCTAAACGCCGGCGCCGCGGTGAGGCTCGCGCCGCCCGCCGAGGACAACGTGATGTAGAGAAGCGGCGTCGCGTCCGACGGCACCACCGTCGCCGCGATCGTACGCGACGACGTCGCGACCGATCTCGCGACACTCTGCACGGTCGGCCCACTGCGCGCGGAGCTGAGCGGCGTAACACCGTTCGGCGCAGTGACCGATGTCGTTTGCGAGATCGTTCCATTCCCCGCGGGAAAGACGATCGAGCCAGTTATGCCACTCGCCGGAGGGAGCGTCGCGGTCACCGATGCGCCGCTAAGCGTGGTGAGTCCAACTGTCGGCGACGGCTGCTGAGACGACGGCGGCGGTAGCGAGGAAGTCGGGCCGCCGTTGGCACACGCGGCGATGACGATCGCGCACACAAAACCGCCAACCAACACAAGGGGACGCTTGAACATCAAAGTTCCTCAAAAAATTTCGGCGACGAATTACGCCCGTCTAAGAAACGGACATTAATTACCACGCATCGTATTGCGAACGGCGGCCGTTGGCAAGTGCAACGAGTCGCCGGAAAATTTTCGCGCCATTTACGTTAGCCTTGATTAATTTTTCTTAAGTTACCTAATCGAATTGTGCGCTACCGCGCCAAGTTCGTGAGGAAAGAATTCGTGCAAGAGCGATCTTTTTTTGTTCGCTGTCGTGGGTTCGCGCTCGCGGGAGCGCTTGCGTCCCTTCTCGTCGGTCCGCTGGGCTTCGCCCCGGTCCCCGCGGCCGCGCAAGCGCCGGCGCCTACGATGCTCAGCGGCCGCGTGGTTGATCCACGTGGGAAGCCACTCAAGGCGCACATCACCGCCACGGGTGGCAAAGCCTCGAAGTCGTTCGAAACCGGACCCGACGGACGATTCAGCGTGGCGTTGCCGGCGGGGACCTATTCGATCGCGGTCGCAGCGCCGGGTTTTCAAACGACGCAGACCGACATCGTCGTTCCCTCGACCTCGCCCCTCGTGTTCGCACTTCCGAATGCGACGCTGCAGACGATCGGCCGCGCCGTCACCTCGTCGTCGCCGACCGCAATCAATAGCACGGCCGCCGCGAAGACGACCATCTCGTACGAAACGTTCGTCGACCAAGGGCAATCGCAGGTCATGAACATTCTCGATGAGATCCCGGGCGTCGACGTCCTCCGTTCTTCGGGCAGCTCGCCGGGCTCCAACTCGTCGGTCTCGCTGCGCGGCGCCCAGCCCTACGAAACGCAAGTTCTCATCGATGGCCACCCCGTCACGCTCTCCGCGGGCGGCGTGAACGGCTTCAACACGACCTTCCTCAACGCGAACCTGCTCGGCGGCGTGGAAGTCGAAGAGGGTCCCGGCGCGATGCCGAACACCGTTGAGAACGCGGTCGGCGGCACGATCAACTTCCGCACGCCCTCGATCACGCCGGGCTTTACCGCCAGTGTCCTCGGCCAATTCGATTCGTTCGAGGGGAATGAATTTGCGATCAAAGCCTCCGATACGTTCGGCAAACTCGGCATCCTCGTCGGCTACGCGAGCACGGTAACGCCGGGATACCTCCCCTCGAGCATCCAACTGGCGTCGGGCGGCGCAACGGCCGGTTACGTCTCGCCGACGATCACCGCGGCCAACGGCGGCCCCGCGAATGCGCGCGATGCCGTTATTTCGTATGGCGTCCCGACGTCCGAGAACTTCAGCAGCCAAGCACAGATCGCGAAACTCTCGTACGCGTTCAGCGCGCAGACGTCGCTCACGCTCTCGCAGTTCTCGACCCAGACGCTCAACGACGAAACCGGAACGCTCGGATCGTACACCTACGCCACGATCGTCCCATGCCTTCCGCTTCCCAACTGCACGAACTACACCAATGCGGCGTACGGTGGATACATCGGGACCAAACAATACGTCGCCGTGTCCGATGCCTATCCGTCAAACAACGAGTTCGATAACGAACCGATCTACTCAGGTGAGTTCCGGACCGTTCTTGGGCCGGGTTCGTTCCTCGCGCGCTACTACACGGGCACGATCAGCCGCACGATCACGCAAGACAACGATAACAACGTCACCGCACCGTGCACCACGCCGTCCTGTCCGGTCGACGTCATCAACGGCGTAAACCAGAACGAAGACGGGCAATTCTACCAAGAGTTCACCTTCGACGTCTTGCACGGCGAAGACGCGCAGTATACGGTGCCGGTCGGTGTCAGCAGTTTCACGCTCGGCTTCGACCGCCACGTCGACAACGCGTTCTTCCAAGAGACGGGCGAGACCAATCCCTACATCTCGATCCAGAGCCTCGCGTACAGTCTGCGCGGCGACATCCAGCTCACGCCGACGCTCTTGTTCGAGTCGGGGAACTACTTCTCGGACACGAGCTTCGTCGGCAACCGTTTCGACCCGCGCGACGCTCTCGTGTTCAGACCAAACTCGAACCTCGCGGTGCGCGCCTCGTTCGGATCGGCGTTCGTCGCGCCGTACTACACGCTCGTCGACGTCTCGGAAAAACCGAACGTGGCCGACGACGTCCTCACGCTTCCTCCGGATACCGGTTTCAAACCTGAAACATCGGTGGGATATGATGTCGGTACCGACATCAAGTTCTCGCGCGACACGCTTCTCTCGGCCGACCTCTTCACGACGAACATCTTCAACCGCTTTACCAACACGACGATCGAAGACCGCGGCGAGTATTTGGGGCAAGACTATACGTCGGTAAAGCAACTGCTGAACGAAGCGAACGTGAAGCAAGAGGGTGTCGAACTCACCTACACCTACGCACCGCAGTACGGCTTCGGCTTCCACAACGCGTCGGACTTCCTGCGCGATTACGCATACAATCAGTTGCCCTCGCAAGTGAGCACGGTCTCACAATTCGCAGGGGCGACGCCGGCGAATTTCGCTCAGACGCCCGACGACCCGTACATGAAGATTCGCAACGATGGCTGGTACATCTTCAAGAGCGGACTCGTCGCACGCATCGGCACGCAGACCTACGGCGCGAATAACTCCTTCGGCCAACACGGCTTCACCGAGTACGATGCGCAATTCCGCGTGCCGCTCAAAGAGCGAGGGCTGTCGCTGAGCATCGGCGGCTCGAACCTCACCAACATCAACAACTACAGCGCATACGCGATCTACGACGGTGGCTACACCTATCCCACCCTCGCCGGCGGGCTCGGCTACACGACACTTCGGCCCGTGGCGCCGCGTTCGGTGTACGTCCAGCTGCGGCAACTCTTCGGGGCGGTGAGCACGGTCCCGCCGCCCTACGCAAACACCAAGTAAGCAAGAAAAAAACCGGCGGAGAAATCCGCCGGTTTTTTATCGGCCCGCGCGCCGCTCCGTCGTCTGCGCGATGATGATCTGGCGCCGCGTCGCCCGGTGAACGTCGGGATCGGCCTCGCTGAAAAAGGCGCGATGGGTGCGCAGCAGTTTGCGCCATGCGGCGTTGAGGTGCAGCCGGATGTCGTGTCCGGCGACGCGGTAGCCTTCGAGCAGGGCGACGAACCGGCGGAAGCTCTCATCGCGGACCGCATGGGCATCGACGAGGTTGACGACGAGCGTGCGCGGCCCGGTGACGAGCATCCCGGAGCTGGCATCGGCGAACGATTCGACGAGCGGGCGGTCGAGGATCCCGATCATCCGGACGGCGACCGGCGAACCGATGGTTTGCGGGATGGCAACAGGAACGGTAGCAAGAGCCACGGGCAAGTCCTCCAAAAGCGGTTGACTTACGATAGCCCCCGCGCCTTACGGCGTCATGGCATTCCGCTGTGAATCCCGTAAGAGTTCGGTTAGCCTTTCCCCCGCATTCCAAGCGCGACCATCATCCGGTAGCCGACATCGAGGGCCCCTTCGTCGATGTCGAACCGGGCGTTGTGGTGCGGAATGCCGGTTTCGGGACCGCCGCGTGCGCCGACGATGAAATACGCGCCGGGCCGCTGCTCCATCATGAACGACATGTCCTCGGCCCACATCACGATATCGTGCTGATCGACGACGCTCGGCGCGCCCAGCGTCTCGCGGCCCACCACGCGCACGAGCTCCGCCATCTCGACGTTGTTCACCGTCGGCGGGTAGGACCAGTGGTAGGTGAATTCGGCCTCGATGCGCATCGAGTGCGCGATGCCGTCGATGATCCGCTGCATCCGCTCGGGCATCGACTTGCGCACCTCGGGATCGAACGAGCGGACCGTTCCCAGCATCTTGACCTGATCGGGGATCACGTTGAACGTCGTCCCGCCGACGAACTGCCCGACGGTGATGACGGCCGGATCCTTGGGCGCCACCTCGCGGCTGACGATCGTCTGGAGCATCGTGACCAGATGCGCGCCCGCGACGATCGGATCGACCGAGCCCTGCGGCATCGCGCCGTGGCCGCCTTTGCCCTTGATGATCAGCTCGTACTCGTCGGCCGAGGCGAAGAACGCGCCGTCGCGGACGCCGATCTTCCCGACGTCGAGTTGGCTGTAGAGGTGGAGGGCGAAGGTCCGGTCGACGTGCGGATTCTCGAGCGCTCCGTCTTCGATCATGAGCCGGTTGCCGGCGAAGCCTTCTTCGCCGGGTTGAAAACAGAACACCAGCGTCCCGGGGACTTCGGCGCGCCGCGCGGCGAGCGTCTTTGCCGCCGCGAGCAAGATCGCGACGTGACCGTCGTGGCCGCAGGCATGCATCACGCCGCTGCGTTCGGATTTGTAGGGAACGTCGTTCAGCTCGACGATCGGCAGCGCGTCCATATCGGCACGCAGCAGCGTCACCGGACCCGGCTTGCCGCCGACGAGCGTGCCGAGCACGCCGGTCTTGCCGACCCCGGTACGGATCTCATCGAGGTCGAGCGTCTCGAGTTCGCGCACGACGAGCGCGGCCGTGTCGTGTTCGACCATCGAGAGTTCCGGTGCGGCGTGCAAGCGGCGCCGCGTCGCCACCAGATAGTCGTGCGGGATGGAATCGGGCGCGGCGGCGGTCGAGAGCGGGATCGTCATCGTGGGACGAGGGGTTCGCGGCCGGAACGGACGACCATCCCGCATGGGCTGTTGCCAAGGCTATCCGTTTGTCGAAGGCGGCGAGCGCGTCTTCGAGGTCGACACGTCGCGCATCGCGTACGGCAGCGGCGCGATGGGCGAGCTCGGGATGCGCGCGCGCGTGCTCGGCATGACGCGGCCGTTCGTCGTCACCGATGCCGGCGTCGCGGCGCTCGACGGGTTCGCCGCATCGCTCGCCGCGCTGCGCGCGAGCGGTTGCGAACCGGTCGTCTATGCGCAGACGCGGGTCGAGCCGACCAACGAGTCGTTCGAGGCGGCGATCGCTGCCGCGCGCGAAGCGCGGCCCGACGGCTACATCTCGATCGGCGGCGGCTCCGCGATCGACACGGCGAAAGCCGCCAACCTCTACGTCACGCATCCGGCGCCGTTCGGCGCGTACGTCAACGCGCCGGTCGGCGAGGGCCGTGCGGTCCCGGCCGCGC
>Ga0209208_10003047_pt1 | contig 24104 bp, 20 predicted proteins | sample S1TSphfallax_3_FD_187694 | JGI IMG/M metagenome (GOLD analysis project Ga0209208, IMG submission 187694) | Host-associated microbial communities from peat moss isolated from Minnesota, USA - S1T2_Fd - Sphagnum fallax MG (SPAdes) (version 2) | ecosystem: Host-associated > Plants > Peat moss >...
CATCCAAATCAGGGCTGAGGAACATAGCACCACGTCAAAACTTTCAGGGGGAAAGTCCAAGGCTTCAGCATCGGCAAGTTGAAACTCCACATTACTCAAACCCAAGGCTACAGCTTTACGTTTAGCTTCCTCTAGCATACCTAGGGAGATGTCCACCCCCACAACCCGACCACCATTACCCACCAACTGTGCCACTTCCAATGCCACCAACCCAGTCCCAGTGGCAATATCCAACACCTGCTGTCCAGGAATAATTTGGGCATATTCAACTAGACGCTGGGCAATGTGTGGATGCCAATCACCTTGATCATAGCTGGGGCTGCGACGGTCGAACAAGGTTGCTATTTCTTGCTTATATTGATCTAGATTGAGGGGACGATTCATGTCTAGTGGATTTAATATTAACGGTTCTTCCGGTAATTTTATCGTGGAGCCACTTAGCATTATTATCAAATAATGCATTGAAAACGATGAAACCCTTTCTCTGTAAGGGTTTAAAGCTATCAGGCAACAAGCCTTTGGTCTTGGGTTCCATAAAAGAGACGGAAGAGCCAAAATCTGGGATTCAAACCGGGAATGTCTAAGTTTTATGAGGGCATTTTGTGCAATAAAGGTGATGGAATAGGTCCGTTTAATCTGGCGATCTATTGGAAACGAAAATATAACAATAAAGGAGCAAAAGAACCTTGGTATATCTTGACCCTGCCAATTTTAGATTTTAGATTTTGGATTAGGACTGATCGGTTGTGTCCCATCACTGACTGCCCTTCTACTCTATCTCCTCTTTTAATCCAAAATCCAAAATCCAAAATCCAAAATCCAAAATTGATAGGCTTAGGACTCTACGGACAACGATGGCGATATGGCATGGAATTATGGGCAGATTGCGCGCTAAGTCTAATTGCGCTTAAGCCCCATAAACGGCTTTATTTTCAGCGTGGCTTCCATGTCCTATCCCTCATGCAGCAAGCTTTTTAGGTAGGTTGTCACCCGCTAAGCAGACTGAACTACCAGTGAAGGGATTCGTTATGCCTGAAAGAAACAATCTAGGTTTCCTAGTAGTACATTAATTAATAAGATTTATTATCATTTAACCTCATTATTTTTTTGCACTTTATAGTATATTAGTACTATAAAATACCGTTTATTTTGTGTGTGACAGTTAGGGTGCGGAATGTGGGTTGTACTGTTGCTATAACGATTAGAGAGAACGGGATAACCTATTAACGATTACCCATGAAGTGATTACAATCACAAACATTAATGATTAGGATCTTCTCCATAATTTTAGTAAGTGGGTATAATTATACGTAGCTGAACTCTAGCAGAGTCATTAATAGGGAACACATTAAAGGCCGATATTCTTTTGAAAGACTATCGGCTTTTTATTTTTAAACCAGGTTGTAAAAAACGGGGGTCTTATCTCCAAATAAATTCCCCCACAGTCCCCTTTACTACCTAATGTGGGGAGGTTGTATTTAACAGGCGATAATTAAGACATGGCTTGAATGATGTAATCAAAGTAGGGTGCTGTTTCAGCAGTATCTTCCGGACTGAGTAAATCAAGGGAAGCTTGCTTCAAACAATTGATAGCTTCTACCATGCCGGGAACAGGAACACCAAGGGAGTTGTACATTTCCCGCACCCCAATTAGTCCAATTTTTTCAATGGGTTCTTTATCACCAGCTAGTACACCATAGGTGATCAGGCGCAGGTACCAACCAAAGTCACGGACACATAGAGAACGCTGACGATCGCCATAGGCATTTCCACCTGGGGAAATAAAGTCAGGGCGTTTTTGCCACAGTTTTTTGGTTGCTTCTTGAACAATCTTTTTTTCGTTTTCGGCTAGGGTAGCGACAATCCGTGTCCGTTGTGTGCCAGTTTGCAAGAAATCTTGGATATTTTTGAGTTCACCACTACTGGGATAGCGTAGTTCTTCGTCAGCCTGGATGATAACTTGGTTAATTACAGTCATGATTATTATCGGAATCACTAGAAATATTATTAGCTAGTTTAACGAGTCTGAGGTACACAAGTGAAGGGATGAAGAGATATTACGACACCTTGTTTATTTTGATTACAGCTATTGACTAAATGAATAGCCTCGGCTATAGTATCAGGTGTGTGAGGAGCGAACCAGTAAAGACACCGAGACGAAACACGGCCAGTCGTCGGTGTCTTTTCTGATCTTAGGGAGAAGAAAGCAAGAATTTTTCAATGGCGATGGCCACTCCGTCTGCTTCCACAGTAGGAGCTACCCACTGGGCAACGGCTTTCACTGCTGCTGGTGCGTCAGCCATGGCGATGCTGAAACCAGCATATTCAAGCATTTCCAGATCGTTGAAGTTATCACCAATAGCCATCACATTAGTTCTGGACAACCCCAATAAGTCTTCAGCTAGATAGCGTACAGCACTCCCTTTGTTCACAAGGGCATTAGCAGCTTCCAAGAAGGTGGCAACAGATTTTGTCAGGTAGAGTTGGTTGGGTGGATACTGGGAGCGTAAATCAACTAAAAGCTGCTCTATTAAAACAGTATCATCGCCCAAAGCTAGAACCTTGGTTGGCTGGTGAGTTAAGAGTTGACGCAAGTCACCTACAGGGATAGGTTCAGTACTGGTGCGCTCAGCATACATCTGGGTCTGTCTAGTTAGCTCCCGGACGTAAAGCTGGTCATCAATGTAGAAGTGGATAGAGAGGAGCGATCGCCACTGGGGCTGTTCTAAATAGTCTAGTAGGCAGTGGGCGATTTCCCTGGGAACAACTAAATGGCGATGAATTTTTTGCGTAGCTGGGTCTTGAATCCAAGCCCCCTGATAGGCAACTAATGGGAGGGTAGAGCCGATTTCCTGGTGGAACCGCAAAGCAGAACGATACATCCGACCAGTGGCAATAGCTACTGGGATTCCTTGAGCTTGCACGGCAGCAATTGCTTGTTTCACAGCCTTACTGATGGTGTTGGATTGTCCAGCAATAGTCCCATCTATATCTAAGACCAGTAGCTTAATCTCTGATTTAGTTCTCACCTAATTACCTAATTCTGAAAAATCCTGCCTTTTCAATTAGTGCTTGAGCCTGAGGTGTCAATAGCCAATTAGCATAAGCTTCTCCGGCTTGCTGGTCTATTTGACCGTTTTGTTTAACGATGACAAATAAATTGCGGGTGATAGGGTATTCCCCAGTACGAAATGCCCGAGCATTCAACTGGTTGCGTTGATTCGTGTTGCAGGCAGATGGGGGTACGTAGGGGTTTTGATAGGGAGCAACTAGTTTATCACTCGTCCGTCCTACAGGTATTGGCTTGACCACGCATTGGGGGACAACTTCTGGGGCTGAAGCATAGTAAATTGCCCCGGGAGTGGCAGCAATTTTTTGCAGTGCTTCTGTGGTGGTGTCTATAAAGACTACATTCTTCCCAAAATCCTGTTTATTGAGAACATTATCAACAAAGAACTCCACTGTACCGCTGGCTGCTTGGGTGCGAGATATGGGTGTAATTGCTAAGTTAGCTCCGCCTACCTGTTGCCAGTTAGTAATTTTACCTGTGTAGATGTCCTTGAGTTGGGCAACCGTGATTCCAGGGATATTTAAGTCGGGGTTGACAGCGATCGCAATTCCATCGATAGCTACGGGAATTTCTGTTATACTGAATCCGATTTTTTGTGCCTTTTGATTTTCTTCACCTGTGATTGCGCGGGAGGATTGGGAAAAGGCTAGTTGATTTTCAATCAACATCTTAATCCCAGTTCCAGATCCTGGTTTTTCGTTCACGGGTTGGGTGTAGCGGAGGATAAATTGGGGACAACTACTTTCTAGTACTGGTTCTACAATTCCCCGAATGGCGGCCCAGGTGGTACTACCCCCGTAATTAAATGTCCCCGTTGGCATATTTGATACTTGACAAGTATTACTAGTCGCCGATGGACTAGGAGGGGTGTTGCTTCCAATTTGATTACTACTAAATGGTGTGATGTATTTCTGAAAAGACCATAGGATAGCACAGACTAAACCAAGGCTAGCAATCAAAGCTAAGGAAAGTTTAATTGTTTCCTTCTGGTTAGACATAAACCGGACTGTCTCCTACGGTAGGAACCCATATCACTATTATACACGAATCAGTTTTAACATCAAGTACGGTTAATGACTTAAACTAGAGGAATAGGGATAATAATTTATAAACCAGGCGGGCTAGAGTAGCCATGGCGATCGCTACTAAGCTAGCACTGAGGGCAAGAAATATAACTGTTTGCATTTCCAAGTTGCCTCGGACGAAAAATATCAACCCCATGCTGATGCCGGACACAATTAATAAGTCCCATTTTTCAATCCAGCGGCGGGTTTGGGCAAAAATCAATAGCCCTAGGACCACAAAGGAAATGCCTAAAGTAATTAAGGGATTCTTGGCTACCCCGTAGATAGCAATAGCAGTTAATGCACCTTCATATCCACTAAAGGCGGCTCCGGCTAATAGTTCCCATATGGGAAATGCTGGTCTAACTGGTGTCGGACCGGGGGTAACTGTAGCTGTGGTTTGAGGTGTGGCTGTGATGACTTTAGGTACGATTTTAGTTGCTTCTAGTTCCACCAAAACTTCCTGGGCTGACTGGAAGCGTTGACTGGCGGCATGTAATAGCATCCGTTCTAAAATGTCTGCTAAGCAGGGGTTGATATTTACCTGGGGTCGCCAGTGCCACTGGTTGGTATAGCCATCAAACAGATCAGTGGGTTGTCTCCCTGTGAGTAAGACGAGAATTGTTACAGCTAGGGCATATAGGTCTGTGGAGGGAAATACTGTAGAGCCGTGGATTTGCTCTGGTGGTGCAAACCCCTTGGAGTAAATTTCCGTGGATGCGGCACCAGCACCTGTTACCTGTTTAACTGCACCAAAGTCCAAGAGAAATATTCTGCCGTCCCGTTGACGCATGATGTTGGATGGTTTGATGTCTCTGTGGATAATACCTTTGTGATGGACAAACATCAAGACTTTAAGGATTTCTCGGAGTACTTCTAAGGCTTCGGATTCAGTGAATTTACCCTTTCGATTTAGTTCTTCTTCTAAGTTTTGCCCATCAATATATTCCTGGACAAGGTAGAAGAATTGATCTTGACCTGTTCGTTGCCAGCTAGGAACGGTCAACTCAAAATAAGCATATAAGTTAGGGATATGGTCATTTTGATTGCTCAGATCTTCTAAGACACTGGCTTCTTGGGCAAAGAGGTTTTGGGCTTTTTCCAGTGCCCCTTGGGTTAAACTGCCCGCTGGTTGAAACTGCTTGACTACGCATTCGCGCATCCGTGGGGTGTCGCGATCGCGTGCTAAAAAAGCTGCGCCAAATCCCCCCTGACCTAACAGTTTCAATGGTAAATAGCGTTCACGCAAAACTAGTTGCATCCCACAGGTGGTGCAGTATTTTTGCTGTGTTTTTTTCAGCGATGCTAGGTCATCTAAATCTGGAAAGTAGTTGTTTGGGCGGGAGCAGTGGGGACGAGTGCAGTAGAGTTCCATTTTTTTACACCAATTCAAAATTAAGCAGGGAAAGAGGAAAACCTCTCCCCTCCCCCTTAATTAGACTACTTTCGAGGATCTAGGTGTTGCTCCATCTCATGAGTTGATTACCAAAGTTGGCTGTGATAATTTTAACATTTCTTGATTCCATCCAGGGTTAGCGAACTGGGGCAGAATTTCCTGACTAAAGGCTTCTGCTGCCTTAGAACGATAACGGTTGGGGTTGAAAATTACCCAAAGCATGCGTTTGACAATAACACCTTCTATTGGGCAAGCGTGTAATACTCCCATTTGTAATTCTTTAGTGATAGCTGAGGTGGAGACAAAGGCAGATCCTAAACCAGATTGCACTGCGTTTTTAATTGCTTCGATGGAATTTAGTTCCATTTCAAATTTAAACCGTCGGGTATCAATTTCATAGCGAGCTAGAACTTGGTCGATTACCTTGCGGATAGTTGATTGGGAGTCAAGAGCAATGAATTGTAGTTTATATAGGTCTTCTTTTTGGATAGTTGCCTGCTTAGCAAAGGGATGGAATACGGGTAGAATCAGCGCCAACTCATCCTCGGCATAGGGCAGTATTTCCAAAGATTCTGCTAATTCACCAGGGATCTCACCACCAATGATCGCCAGATCCACTTGTCCGTTAGCTACACTCCAAGCAGTACGCCGAGTGGAATGGACATGCAATTGCACGGACACATCGGGATATTTTTGGCGAAACATACCGATCATTCTGGGCAAAAGGTAAGTGCCTGTGGTTTGGGAGGCACCGACAATGAGAGTGCCACCTTGGAGATTTTGTAAATCCTCGATAGCACGACAGGTTTCTTGACAAAGACTAAGGATTTTTTCACCATAGCTCAAGAGTAGATGTCCAGCCTCAGTTAATTGAGCACGTCGGCCACCACGGTCGAATAGAGGAACATCTAGCTGCCGTTCTAGATTTTGGACTTGCAAGCTCACAGCAGGTTGGGAGACATAAAGACTATCAGCGGCACGCTTGAAGCTCCCTTCTACAGCGATCGCCTTGAGAATACGTAACTGATCTAAAGTGAAAGGAAGGTCAGACATAAGGCTCAACCCACATACTTTGAAAGGAGCAGCTTTGGCAACAAATTAGGTTTCATAGCTAGCAACCTGGACTAGTAGTCTGCCGCGCTCGTTTAGGCTGTCCGGCTTGGGGGGAGAAGGATCACAAGGCATAATTACTTTCCTTGGTTTTGGATGCTGGACTCGAAACAGACATTAGCACAACGTCATCGTGGTATTAGTTGTACTGAATTTATTTTTCTTTAGATTACTTCACTTGTGTATATGGTGCCCAATTCTTTGTTTACCTCCAGTCATTTTGTCATGCTGGGGTTACAGTTAGCCTTTGCGATCGCCCACAGTGGCGGTGCAGCGCTCCGCCCTTGGGCTGAAAAGTACGTTGGAGCAAGGCTCTATCGTCTTCTGTTTGCCTTGGTCAGTCTCCCCTTGGCTGCGATATTAATTATTTACTTTGTGCTCCACCGTTATGATGGCTTGCAACTTTGGCAGGTGCAAGGTGTACCAGGAGTGGGAGCAGTAGTTTGGTTACTGTCAGCGATTTCGTTTTTGTTTTTATATCCTGCTACCTTTAATCTACTAGAAATTGCTGCCATTCAAAAGCCTCAGGTTCATCTCTACAACACAGGAATCATTCGCATTACCCGTCATCCCCAGATGGTAGGACAAATCATTTGGTGTGTCGCCCATACGCTTTGGCTGGGTACAACTTTTACCATCATGACTTCAATAGGGTTAGTTTTGCACCACCTATTTGGGATGTGGCATGGCGATCACCGTTTACGCCACCGCTACGGAGAAGCTTTTGAGGTAGTTAGACAGCAGACTTCAATTGTTCCCTTCCAGGCAATAATTGATGGTCGTCAATCCATCAACTGGGGGGAATTTCTCCGTCCTGCCTATTTAGGAGTTGCCATTTTTGTCGCACTGCTCTGGTGGTTGCACCCTAGTTTCCTGGCAGCAGCTAGTAAGATAGGGTAGAGTATTGGCTGATCCCCAATATAAGCAAAAAATTCCTAGATGAAAATTTTAATTTATCAATTGCTACCAAAATCAATGTAGGATAAATTCAAATACCTGTTAGTGAGAATTTTAGATTTAGTGGTTGCCATAAATAGACAGCTATCGGCAGTGCAACATCCAAAAGAGCCACCGTAAGCAGCACGCTGGCTTTTTTCTCAGCACCGAAATCTAAGTGTTCAATTTTTACACCTTGTGTAGCTAGGATTCCGATTCGTTGATATAAAAACCCTATAATTCGAGAGGCGTCATGGTGTTGTCGGTTAGTGAGCGGACATTTACTCAAGAAGTTTTAGAATCTCCAATTCCGGTTTTAGTTAATTTTGAAGCTCCATGGTGTGGCTTGTGTCGGATCATACAGCCACTGTTGTTACAATTTCAGATCCAATGCAAGGACGAGATTAAACTAGTAGGAGTTAACGCCGATCAAAATTTCAAACTCTCCAATACTTACAAACTAAAATCACTGCCAACTTTGCTATTGATAGAAAATGGCGTTGTTCGCCAGCGTCTAGAAGGGTTTTGCGGTAGGGAGGATTTACGCCTAGCCTTAGAAGAAATTCAACTCACTTATAAAAGCAAGCATAGAACCTATAGCAGCCCAAGAACAGCAGATATAGAGTGTCGTTCAGCCTAAAGGCAGGGTGATTTTTCGCCTACCCAAATCTAAAACCATGCTTAATACCCCGCCCAAAGGTAATTGGGTGGGGTACTTTATCATCAAGTACCATCAGTTCAGCTTTGGTGGTTTACAATTATTAATAGTTCCGACAAGTTAGTTAACCAAAGGCTGAAATACGAAGGTTAAAGTATGAAAGACAGAAGGAAGGAGCAAGGATGATTTAGATTCCCCTCCCCTTTATCCCTAGTTCTGCCATCCTTCAGCCTTCGCTCCAATTCAATTCAGAATTCTAAAAGTAGGCGTCAGTGATGGAAATAATCTATCAGTATGCCTGGCTGATTCCAGTGTTACCTCTGTTGGGGGCAATGCTAGTCGGCCTAGGGTTAATATCTTTGAATCAGGTGATAAATCGCCTGCGACAGCTTAACGCTGTGTTGATTATCTCCCTGATGGGAGTGTCTATGGGGTTGTCCTTCACTTTACTGTGGAGTCAAATCCAGGGACACCCAACTTATACACGTACCCTAGAATGGGCATCAGCAGGCAATTTTCACCTGAGCATGGGCTACACTATTGACCACCTGACAGCTCTAATGCTGGTGATTGTGACAACAGTAGCTTTGCTCGTCATGGTATACACAGACGGCTACATGGCTCATGATCCAGGTTACGTGCGGTTTTACGCCTATTTGAGCTTGTTTGGTTCTTCAATGTTGGGCCTAGTGGTCAGTTCCAACCTCGTACAAATTTATATATTCTGGGAACTAGTCGGGATGTGTTCCTACTTGCTGGTGGGCTTTTGGTATGATCGCCCTTCAGCAGCAGATGCGGCCCAAAAAGCCTTTGTCACCAACCGAGTAGGAGATTTTGGATTACTCCTGGGGATCTTGGGGTTATTCTGGGCCACAGGCAGCTTTGACTTTCAGATCATGGGCGATCGCCTGGCTGCACTGGTGCAATCAGGCAGCCTCAGTAACTTTCTCGCTATCCTCTTCGCGATTTTAGTTTTCTTAGGTCCAGTAGCTAAATCAGCCCAATTTCCCCTGCATGTCTGGCTACCAGATGCGATGGAAGGCCCCACACCAATTTCGGCCTTAATCCACGCTGCAACAATGGTGGCAGCTGGTGTGTTCCTAATCGCTCGGATGTATCCAGTATTTGAACATGTCCCCGCAGCTATGAATATAATTGCCTATACTGGGGCATTTACAGCATTTCTGGGGGCGACTATAGCCATTACTCAAAATGACATTAAGAAGGGCTTGGCTTACTCCACCATTTCCCAACTTGGTTACATGGTAATGGCTATGGGACTTGGGTCCTATTCTGCTGGTCTGTTCCACCTCATGACCCACGCTTACTTCAAAGCAATGCTGTTTCTAGGTTCAGGGTCAGTGATTCATGGGATGGAGGGAGTTGTTGGTCACGACCCGGCATTAGCACAGGATATGCGCTTGATGGGGGGACTGCGGAAGTATATGCCATTCACAGGGCTAACCTTTTTAATTGGGTGTTTAGCAATTTCTGGGATTCCTCCCTTCGCTGGTTTTTGGTCAAAAGATGAAATCCTGGGTGCAGCTTTTGCAGCTAACCGAGGTCTGTGGTTGGTTGGCTGGCTAACTGCTGGAATCACTGCTTTCTATATGTTTAGGATGTATTTCTTAACATTTGAGGGCAAATTCCGGGGCACTGACAAGAAAATTCAGCAACAGCTCAAGCAAGCATCCAGAATCGTCCTCGAACTAGAGTCAACCCCAAATTTTGGACCAGGGGCAATGAAACATGGGGAACTAGAAGCTACCAATGTCCACCATGATAGTCATGAAGGACACGGGCACAGTGATACTCCCCACGAGTCTCCCTGGACAATGACCCTACCACTGCTGGTGCTAGCAGTTCCCTCGATGGTGATTGGTTTGCTGGGTACACCCTTCATCAACTACTTTGAGCACTTTATCTTTCCACCCACGGAAACTCTAGCAGAAGTACTGGAAAAAACCGCAGAATTTGACCCGTCAGAATTTTATCTGTTGGCAGGGGCTTCGGTATTAATTTCCGTAATTGGTATAACTTTTGCTGTACTGATGTATCTACGGCGGAAAATTGACCCAGCGGCGATCGCCTCTAAAATCAAGCCTTTGTATGAGCTATCCCTAAATAAGTGGTACTTTGACGACATTTACCATCGGGTTTTTGTTATCGGTCTACGTCGTCTAGCTAGACAGGTAATGGAAGTTGACTTCCGGGTAGTAGATGGTGCCGTTAACCTCACAGGCTTTTTCACCTTAGTTAGCGGTGAAGGTCTAAAATACCTAGAAAACGGTCGTGCTCAATTCTATGCCTTGATTGTATTTGGGGCAGTTTTGGGCTTAGTAGTGGTTTTTGGTATTACTTAAGAGTAGGTGATAGGGGAGGGGTGGAAGAATATTTTCTCACCTGTCCCCTGTTGATGGAAATATCAAGGCAGGGAAATTAAAGTTATTGTTTGATGTTTAGTGTTTACCTGGGTGTTAGATATAGGGTGGGAGTTACAAGCAGATGTTAAAAAAGGCAATTGCCGGATGGTTAGAGGTAGTATTTAAACAAGAGCAATTAGCTTGTATTTAATGCTTATTGTTTAATAGGAATATTGTTAAAACTGATTGTGTCTGGAACAGGTCTATTACTTTCTATTTTATTACCCTCTAATAATTGAAAGATAGGAATGTTAAGGCTGACCGTTTTTGTTTTTGAAGGATCGATTCCCTGACAATTATTCATACTAATAGCTATTATTTCATTCGGTCGTATCTTTTGATAATCTATAATTCTGTCAGATGCATATGCCACTACTTTAAGTCCATTAAAACCACAACCAGTAGCACTCTGTCCTGAATCGGAAATTAATCTATATTTATCATATTCAGCAGCTAATAGTAAATCTTTTCCGCTTTTGTTTTCAATATTTAGGGCTTGCTGAAAAAAGCTATAACCTATTCTAAATAAGGGTTTCAATCGTTTTTATTCCAGATAGGTGCAAGACTATGGTAAATACATGTTCAAAATCCCTGCACTTTGGTAAAAAATCGTGGGGTGAATTTGAAAAACCAACACCCGAAGTCCCCATTTTAGGCACTGTGTGTCACCTAGATTCGATTTGTGGAGTTTTTCAGCAGACCCTATTTATACTTGCAGAAACAACGCGTATATCATTGATTTCACTAAATGAAGCACCATTATATGTCACTTTTAGGATATCGTCTTCAACAGATGTTGTAGTAATAGCAGGTGTAGATGTTGTTACATTAGGATTAGTAGATATTATGGGAGAATTCGTAGGGGATTGTGTTGTAATATTTGGAGTGGGTGAAGGATTGGTAGCCGTACTAGGTTCTGGAGTTAGATTTGAAGTCGGAGAAGGAATGAGGGAGATGAAAGAAATGAAACCCAGTCGTGACAGGATGAATAGAGCAAAAGCCCCTCCTCCTATAAAAATGAGTAGTATTGAACACCCAATAAATGTCACCTTTGTTCCTACTTCAGTATCGGTATTTTTCTCCTTCGGACTCATGTTATTATGCCTACCTTTTAATATGACACTATGTAGCTTATCGTAAAATTAGGGATAAAGCATCTAAATTCCCAAATGCTTGCAGGATAAGGATTTTGATCAAAAAATTATCTGCTGTTTAGGCCCCGTTACAGGTATCACTCTACCATCATTTATTCATAGCTAATTGATAAAATGGCTAAAACCCGGAAAATCTTGTGGTATTAATATAATTGGCTAGATTTGGTAGGAGCGATCGCCGCAATCACCCACAATTCCCAGTAAATAACGTGTTAAAATCACCTAAATTGCTAAAACTTCGCAGAAAAAAATAACAACGTGCATTTACTCCACCTTGATAACCCAATACGGTTCAGTTAAGGCTATGAAGTACTTATAACAAGGACAATAGGAGGGTCATGTATTATCTCAGTACCTCTGTGTTTAACTTTCTTAAATGTAAATTTTGATACAGGCTTTTTCACAACCCTTGTGTTGGTTCTATGAACTCTTTCAGGTATAATTTGGTCAATAATCTCCAGGGCTAACCAACTTAAAAAAAGGAAGTTCAAGCGGTTGCAAACGCTGAAGTTTGGGGATAGCACGACGAATAACTCGTAATATTCCAGTGAAACTCAGACGCAAAGGTGAAACATTGGCACTGGTTGCAACTTCAAAAATTAACGACCTTACAGCCCAAATTTAATAAGGGACTTCCAACTAAAAAAATATCGAATTCCCAGGGGAGCAGAGGGAGTAACAGTCGTGTCGAGTCCATAAATTGGGATAATTTAATTTCTGGAAGTCCCTAAGTAACCCAAGGTCAAAAAAACCCAGGGAAAACACATACTTACATGATTCATTGCTACAACTAATGGACCTATGATTGGTAAGTTTTCAACTTGTGGCAGTTCGCCACGAAAATAATAGTTTACAAAATGCTTGTTGATACTTGGGGTTAAATTCCCCTATTTCTGGTTGGTGTTGACGACAGCCAAGACGTAACCAGGGACTTAGTACTGCTAGATAAAAACCACCGGGAATTAAAAATAACCGATATTCTAGCCAGTTCCAACACTGAGGATCCCTATGATAGCGCTGCCAGTGCCGATTGAATAGGATCAGCCAGCCTGGGGGATACCATAAACAAAACTAATATAACCAGCTAAATTTATAGCTATCAAGGATGTTGTTAGAGTGTTGATTAATCACTGTTGATTTGGCAGCAAAAGGCTAATTAACAACCATGGTTCTTCCGGTAATTTTATGCTAGAGCCACTTACATTATTATCAAATAAATGCATTTAAAACGATGAAAGCCTTGTTCTGCAAGGTTTTAAAGCTATCAGGCAATAAGCCTTTGGTATTGGGTTCCATAAAAGAGACGGAAGAGCCACAACTATAATTTCCGTCCATATCTGATTGCATCTGTCTCAAGATCTAAAACAAGATGGACAAAAATAATTAAGCTGCCCAATAAATAGAAACTGTTGACGGAGAAAAAGATGTAAACTAGGTTTCATGTTTCCTAGTTTTTTACCTATCGCAGTTAGGCAACTGACAGAACCAGCCTCGATCGCTCTTGCTCAGAGTATCCAAACTCAAGCGATCGCTACTCCCCTAATCCAGCAGCCCATCACTACTACATACCTTAACCAGGGAAGTAGTGAAACGCCCATTTTATTGATTCATGGTTTTGATAGTTCTGTTCTTGAATTCCGACGGTTATTCCCATTGTTGGCTCCGGTGTATCAAACTTGGGCTGTAGATTTATTGGGTTTTGGCTTTACCCAAAGACCTTTGGGTATTGCCTACAACACAGAGGCAATTAAAACCCATCTTTACTATTTCTGGAAAACGCTGATTAACCGACCTGTGATCTTGGTAGGTGCTTCGATGGGAGGTACAACAGCGATTGATTTTACTCTCACATATCCAGAAGTTGTGCAAAAGCTGATCTTAATTGACAGTGCTGGTTGGAAGGGTACTTCACCATTAAGTCGATTGATATTTCCACCACTGGATTATTTAGCTGCTGAGTTTTTGCGTCGGTCTCAAGTCCGTTTAAGTATTTCCCGTACAGCTTATAAAGACCCTGGCTTGGTTTCTGCCGATGGGCTAATTTGCACTTCCTTACATCTACAAGCACCTAATTGGCATCAAGCATTAATTGCCTTTACTAAAAGTGGTGGTTACAATCCTTTGCGGAAACAGGAACTTTCACAAATTAGGCAACCAACACTAATTCTCTGGGGTGATGGTGATAAAATTCTAGGCACTAGGGATGCTGAAAAATTCCAGAGGGCAATACCCCATAGTAAACTGATCTGGATTGAAGATTGTGGTCACATACCCCATCTGGAACAGCCACAAATTACTGCTGGACATATTTTAGAATGGGCGATGGGGTAACTAGTCATGATTTACATTCAATCTTAATCATACAACCAAGTATTAGCGGCAAAATCATCATTAGTTTCGATGGGAGCCTCTTGGAGCCTCTCTGGTGATCTATGTGATTTTTTGTAACTAACTAGTTTGTAACTTTCTTTTGCCTGTTTTAACCCATGAATTTCTTCTATCAATTGAGAGTTAGATTCTGCTAGTTTTAAGGCTGTTTGTTTGGTATCATCCAGTTCTTTGGTCAATCGTTTCACTAGATCTGCTTGTTCAGCTAAAGTTGCTTGTAAATCCAGAATTTGTTTTTGGGATTCTGCTACGGTTGGATATAACTCTGTAGTTAGCTCAGGTATCCGTGGGGACGGTTCCTCCGTTAGTGCCTTTTCCTCTGAAGTAGATTCACTTAAGGCAGGGGTAGATTTTTGAGCTTCTTCTTGAAGCAAGTCCGCAAGACGTTTTTTAACCATTATTTCCTCCAATCATGCTGTAATTCTTCGGCTACACGGCAGTAGTCTGACCGTGCCTCTGGTCCATTTTTTCCTCGCCATTGAGTAATGGCCACACCTTCTAGGGCAGCTCTTTCATAAGCTTTATAGGTACGAATCAAGGCGTTAAAAGCCGGAATACCTAGCCGCATCAGAGTATTTTTGGCTTCTAATGCTTCTCCCAAACTGCGGGTATCGACTTTGGTGAGTAGTACTCGGTGGGGGGTGCCCACGGGAATAACTGTTTCTCTAACTGTTTCCACAAGGACAGCTAAATCCATTGCTGATGGAGGTGTGGGTAGAACTAGATAATCGGCGATCGCTACTACCGTCGCTAAAGCTTCCGAATGCAGTGCTGGCGGTGTATCTACTACTACTAAATCATAACCTGTTAGCTTGCGTAATTCCCCTAAAAGTTGGGGGTTAGTTTCTTGAGACAGATCAAACCCCATTCCCTCTTGAGAGCGCCCAAACCACCAACTAGCAGAACCTTGAATATCTGCATCTATTAGAATTACCTTTTTTTCCTTAGCAAAGTTTGCAGCCAGATTGACTGCCGTAGTCGTTTTACCGACTCCTCCCTTGCCATTAAGGATAGCGATTATTTTTGGCACTGCTTAACTTCCGACCCTGCCTATACAAGAATATATCCCTTTTTGTCACCCTTAGGCACAGAACAGTTCACATCAATTAATCTAATCTTTTTTTAGGCAACTAACACTAATTCCTTTTCTGACATAACTGAGTTGGTTTGAAATTCTACCACTTTTGAGGTTGACTGGGGGGAAGGGTGGTGACGATTTTGGCTTTGGGACTAGCAGATCAAGCATTTTTAGTTAAATTTAATGCTTAGTTTTTAAGTGAGTTTGCGTAAGTAGTAAATATCCTCAAGAATATGAGATAGTATAAATCTGAGAATACATAGATTATTACTAAAAAATATGGACTCAAAATGACAAGTGTTCATCTGGTCGCAGATAAATAACACTGCTTGGGCAAAGGCAAATCCCATCACAAATTGATTTAGGATTGTTATAAGTCCAATTGAGTGATTTCGGCATAATTTGGGGGAATGGTTATTTGTTGAGTATTCCTTCACATGGATTCAGATTTAATGATTCTGAGTTCTGCATAGCTATAGCTACTAGTAATAACCACAGCTTTTGAATTTTGTCAACGCCGCCGATTTACAAAGAAAGGCTCCGGCAGGAGGGAAGAAAAAGTATAGATAAAAACTTGAGTTCTGGGTCTAGATCCCAGTTCAAAAAAAGAATTAGATCGAGACTGCTTACACCGAGATCCAAAGCGTCCTTGCTTCAATCCCAATCTTTTAAGGGTGGGTTTCTCCAGCAAGAACTGCCTCCTGAACTACACTGAATCCTAAGTATTTCATAAAGGACACACCATGGCAAATATTCAAGTAGAAGTAATTAATGCTAGCACCGTCTTAACGGACGAAAAAGTCAAGTCAGTATTGCCAGCTTTGCAAACTCAAGTACATCGAGATTTTGCTCCTGTATGGGGTATCGATGCTCATCTGAATTTTGTAGGTAAAGGAGCTAATCCTAATCCCCGCTCATGGCATTTAACCATACTTGATAATTCAGATCAAGCTGGTACTCTGGGCTATCACGATATGACAGAGCAAGGACTACCCCTAGGCAAAGTATTTGCTGCTACTGATATGCAAAATGGTAATGCCTGGACTGCTACAGCTAGTCATGAGCTATTGGAAATGCTAGCTGATCCTGAGATCAACTTGACGGTGTTGATCCAAAAAAACCAAAGTCAAGGTCTTCTCTATGCCTATGAAGTGTGCGATCCTTGTGACCCAGATAATTACGGCTATAAAATAGACGGCATTTTAGTATCCGATTTTCTCTATCCAACCTGGTTTGAGTTGTTTCATCAGCCAGGAATAACACAGTTTGATCACTGTAAACATATTCGTAAGCCATTTGAGATTTTACCAGGAGGCTACATAGGCATTTTTAATGTGGCTTCTAATAGCGGCTGGCAACAAGCCAGTCTGGAGGGAGATCGCCTGCAATGGAATCCACGAGCCTCAGTTGGTAGTCGGAGAGAGCGGCGCAAAACACCTCGCACCCAATGGTTCAAAAGCAAAGTCACTCAACCTAAGCTGATTACTAATCAAGTGGTACTACCACCACAAGCTACGACCGCCCCAGAAGTGCTACTGCCACCACAAGCCACAACCTCCCCAGAAGTGGTACTGCCACCACAAGCTACAACCTCCCCAGAAGTGGTACTGCCACCACAAGCTACGACCGCCCCAGAAGTGGTACTGCCACCACAAGCTACAACACCACAACAACCTGTGGTCGTGAAAATAGGTAATCAGACTCCCCTAGCAGGGAAGCGTCCAGTGATAAAACATGGAAGCAAAGGAGAGTGGGTATCATATCTTCAAAATGCTTTGAATGGTTTTGGCTACGGACCGTTAGTTGTTGATGGAGATTTTGGGAATCAGACAATCACAGCGGTGAAAAAATTTCAACAGAGCCTCAATTTAACTGCTGATGGTGTTGTGGGTGACCAAACTTGGCAGGCTCTAGATCACCATAAAAATCAAGCTGGAAAGCCACAACAGCCGATGATTGTCAAGATTGGTAATCAAATTCCCCCACCAGCAAAGCGCCCAGTGTTGAAACAAGGAGCCAGCGGCGAATGGGTATCATGTCTTCAAAATGCTTTAAATGGTTGTGGCTGTGGACCCTTAGTTGTTGATGGGGATTTTGGGAACCAGACAGTCACTGAAGTTAAAAAATTTCAACAGAACCTTAATTTAACTGCCGATGGTATTGCTGACGAAGAAATTTGGCAGGCTGTAGATAACTATGAAAAATTACCATACTGGCTCAATCAATGGCCCAGTTCGCTGAATTTTACGGGAGTTCCTGGTGTGGATACGATGCAAGTAGTTACTCCCACTAGTATTCAGGAAGCTACCAAAATGCTAGGAGCAAGACCCGGTTTCTGGGGACGTTATTTCTTTGGTAGGGATGCAGAATACAGAGGAGGTGTAGAAAATAAGATTTTACATGATTACGGGATTAGAGTAGCTCCTGTAGGCAGGGAGACCAATGTCATCAATGGCAATTACAACAAGGGAATAGAAGTTGGTGGTAAGCATGCAGCTGATGTTTTGGTCACCTTTGGGGAAGATTACTTAGCTGCACATGGGGGAGCGTTTTACATTTTTCTCGATACAGAACCTGCACCTCAACCCACACTATCAACAGACTACTATCTGGGTTGGTCAAAAGCCATCGCCGGAGCTAGCAAGAAGGTGAGATTTCTCCCAGCAGTTTACCTTAATCATGGAGATGAACGGGCTGCCCAAGCACTTAAATTAGCTATCGAGAAAGGTGCAGAATGTTTTGGGTTGTGGGTTGCTAATTACGGGAGAAGTGCTAGGGTCTCTCCCTGGAAGAGTGTTCAAGCCCAGGCTGCCATTGATGTAAACTGTCCAGTATTGATTCATCAATACATTGGTGATGTAGAAGGTGGGGTTTATGATTTTAACGAAATAAATCCTTATTTGGATGAACCAAATAACTTGGTGCTAAATCGATTGATTCTCCCCCCTGGCTAAGAGTTTTGGCTGGGGAAATGCTCACTCATCCGCTGCTCTAAAAGCTCTAGTAAGCTATCTACATCCTGGCTAACTTGCTCAAAACAAATCGGTGGTGTTGGTTGAGGTGCAAATTGAATTAATTTTATTTCACCTCTACCAATACCAATCATTACAACTTCTACTTCTGGTTGATGATTATCGATAATACCCAAAATTTCTTGCAAACAATGGTCCACTTTATGGTTTAATTTCTCTATTTCTGCTTTGGGACAATAAACAAAATGGGGCGTTGGTTGTAAATCAATCCCAATAGTACCTTGGCTATCACTATTTTTTAACCACAACCCCCAAAACAATGCTGCTAGTTCTCGCTGATTTTGTTGAACAAACTTATCTAAATGGCTACGCCATTGGTGAGCACGTGAGTCTGGTTGTGTACTGCTAAATGTCATAAAAGTTCAAAGTTCAATGAGTAAATCTGGGAGCAAAATGCTAGTTTTAAGTATAAGTGTATTTGAGTCCTACTGCAATTATTGCTCTCAATTATCCGACTCATATAGGAATCCGGTTTGATTACTGAAAATTGTTTCCGTATATAGGCAGGAGGTAAAAGGCAAGATCCACGAGGATTACAGAGAATTTAGGTATACTGAGTTTTTTTCAAAAATCAAATAGGATTCCTATACCAGGTTTTCGCACAAAAACTGTATACTTAATAGCTGGGTTCATGGGAAATCCCGATTTTTAATTACTTAAGACTCAAACTAAGTAGGAGATGAAAAATTGAAAACTCAGCAATTGCCTAATTGGCAGACAATACTTTTCGGAATTGTATTAGCTATACTTGTGGGTGTTAGTTTCAATTCCTTTATTATCATTAACCCAGGACAAGCAGGAGTGCTAAGTATTTTGGGTAAATCTAGAAATGGTGCTCTCCTAGAAGGTATCCATTTGCGACCACCATTTATCTCAGTAATAGATGTATATGATATAACAGTCCAAAAATTTGAAGTGTTAGCGGAGAGTTCCACCAAGGATCTGCAAAATTTATCCGCAAGATTTGCCATCAACTTTCGGATTGATCCGATACAGGTAGTTGAGGTACGGAGGAAACAGGGAACCCTGGAAAATGTTGTGGCAAAAATTATCGCTCCTCAGACGCAGGAAGCATTCAAGATAGCAGCAGCGGTAAGAACGGTGGAAGAGGCAATTACCAAAAGAAGTCAATTAAAAGAAGACTTTGATAAGGCATTAAGCGATCGCTTAATTAAATATGGGATAATTGTATTAGACACAAGCGTAGTGGACTTGACTTTCTCTCCGGAATTTGCCAGAGCAGTAGAGGAAAAACAAATTGCGGAACAGCGAGCGCAAAGAGCCGTCTATGTAGCGAGAGAAGCCGAACAAGAGGCACAGGCAGATATTAACCGTGCTAAGGGTAAGGCAGAAGCGCAACGACTACTGGCAGAAACTCTCAAAGCTCAGGGGGGCGGGTTAGTTTTGCAAAAAGAAGCAATTGAGGCTTGGAAAAGTGGAGGTGCTCACGTGCCAAATGTCCTAGTTCTAGGTGATAGCTCCAAAGGTGGTATCCCCTTTATCTTTAACTTAGATAAGATACAAGATCAACCTTGATTTAAGGCAAAATTATTAGTAAGGTGGGCAAGTCCCACCCAGATATAGAAAACAATTAAAGTAATATTATGTCTAATCCCAATCCTCACAATCTCTCGGCCGAAGAAGCAAAAAAATTGCTGAACAAATTCAACTGTTTAGATATAGCACCTGTACTTAAGCCATCAGAAAAAGCTTTAATCTGTGATGCTTTGACTTTAATTACTAACCTTTCTGACTACCAAATTCTCGGTATTTGTGCAGATACAGCAGAGGAAGGGATTTTGGCGATGAAAACCTATTCCCGTGCTTTTGGTTATGAAGCACCAAATAACTTACCAACACCTGAGGGTCCAGTTTATATCAAATTGAATGGTAAAAACGGACTATGCTACCTCGATTCTTACTTTGGACATCATCGCGGCGTATTGGTTTCCTGCCAATCTTACCAAGAAGATGGAATTAATGAAATGTATGGACATTTACCATTGGATTTATTTGCATAGAGTCACAATGGCAATCAAATTTGATTTCTGGCAAGGGGTAAACGGATGAATTTAGGTAAACCTGAGTTTTGGGAAAAATCAAATATGAGTCCTCTATGAGTATTATTACACTACAGTCAGTGAAAAAAGACTTTGGCATCAAAGAAATTTTAAAAGATGCCAGTTTTAGCCTCAATCCTACTGATAAGGTTGGCTTAATTGGGACTAACGGTTCCGGCAAATCAACATTATTAAAGATCATAGCAGGGCTGGAACCGATAGATCAGGGTCAACTTTTAGTCAACTCAGGATTGAACATTATTTACTTACCACAGCAGCCAGATTTAGATGAAAATCGCACAGTCTTAGAGCAAATTTTCGCTGATAGTGGTGAGCAGATAGCGTTGGTCCGGGAATATGAGGAACTGTCTGCTAAAATAGCCCAATCTCCAGACAATAGCCAACTCATGTCCCACCTGTCTGGGGTGATGCAGCAGATGGATGCTACTGGTGCTTGGGAACTAGAAACCAATGCCAAAATCATCCTCACTAAGCTAGGAATTACTGACTTTAACGTCAGAATTGGGACATTATCAGGAGGTTATCGAAAGCGTATTGCCCTAGCAACAGCTTTGCTGTCAGCACCGGACGTTTTACTCATGGACGAACCAACAAACCACTTAGATGCCTTGTCTGTGGAATGGTTACAAAGCTATTTAAACCGCTATCGGGGCGTACTTTTATTAATCACACACGATCGCTATTTTTTAGATCGGGTCACCAACCGCATCATTGAAATCGACCGAGGGGACATTTACACTTATATAGGTAACTACTCATATTACCTAGAGAAAAAAGCCCTAGCAGAAGAATCTGCTATGAGTAGCCAACGCAAACATCAAGGGGTCTTACGGCGGGAGTTAGAGTGGTTAAAACGTGGACCCAAGGCTAGGAGTACCAAACAAAAAGCCAGAATTGAACGCGTTCATGCCATGCGCGACACTGAGTTCAAGCAGGCTCAGGGAAAAGTCGATATTTCCACAGTTGGTAGACGCATTGGCAAAAAAGTAATTGAACTCCATAACCTAACTAAGGGTTACGATGGTAGAACCCTAATTAATAATTTTACCTACGAATTTAGTCCAGAAGACCGCATTGGGATTATTGGTGGTAACGGTGCTGGTAAATCCACCTTAATGGATATCATCACGGGACGTGTTGAACCTGATGCCGGCAGTGTGGAAATTGGCAGTACAATTCACATTGGTTATTTTGACCAGCATTCCCAAGAATTACTTACAGGAATCAATGAAAATCAGCGGGTAATTGACTATATCAAAGAAGAAGGAGAATTTCTCAAAATCGCTGACGGGACTAAAATTACCGCTTCTCAAATGTTAGAGCGATTTTTATTTCCCGGTAGTCAGCAGTATGCACCAATTCATAAACTCTCAGGGGGTGAAAAACGGCGGTTATTTTTGTTGCGGTTGCTAATTGGTGCTCCCAATGTGTTGATTTTAGATGAACCAACTAATGATTTAGATATCCAGACATTAACCGTATTAGAAGATTATTTAGAGGACTTTACTGGATGTGTGATTGTAGTTTCCCATGATCGCTACTTTTTAGACCGGACAGTAGACACAATTTTTGCCCTTGAGGAAGGCGGAAATCTGCGTCAATATCCAGGTAATTACTCAGTTTATCTAGACTATAAAAAAGCCGAGGAAGCACAGCAACTAACTACCAATACCAAAAATACTCCAGGGGAAAAAACCTCTGTTCCTCCCCCAGGCACAGAACCTAAAAAACGCCGGGGACTATCCAATTGGGAAAAACGAGAATTTGAGCAGTTGGAAGGTAAAATCGCCCAGTTAGAAGCCGAAAAAGCCGAGGTGGAAAAGGGACTTGTCAACGCGTCACCGGGAAACTACACCCAAGTGCAAAAACTTTATGAACACTTAGAAACCCTCAAGCAAGCCATAGATGTAGCCACCGAGCGGTGGTTAGAATTGGCGGAGATGGAATCTTAGGCTTGTCATGAACCGCGAAGCACAACAGCACAGGGCAATTACCGCATTTACAGATTTTTTGTCTACCCCCCTAGATAAGATATTAGCCAGGCATCTCGACACCCCAAGGGACGCAGCAATTACCTTATTTCAAGATGTGGCGGCTAATGTGCCTGCTTACAAAGCTTTTTTAGCTGAAGGGGGAATTGACCCTGCGACAATTAAAACCCTAGCCGACTGGCAACAGCTACCCACCGTCACCAAAGAAAATTATATTTCCCGTTACCCCTTGACTGACCTGTGTCGGCATGGACTATTGGAAACCTGTGATATGATAGCTGCTTCCTCCGGTTCCACAGGTAAACCCACATTTTGGCCGCGATTTTTCAGCGATGAACTGCAAATCGCAACCCGCTTTGAGCAGATTTTTCACGACAATTTCTATGCAGATACCAGACGTACCCTAGCAGTGATTTGTTTTACCTTGGGTACTTGGGTTGGGGGGATGTTCACTACTAACTGCTGTCGCTATCTTGCCAGTAAGGGTTATCCAATTACAGTAATTACCCCTGGGAATCATAAGGAAGATATTTTACGGGTAGTACAAGAATTAGGGGGAAATTTTCAGCAGGTGGTGTTGTTGGGATATCCCCCATTTCTCAAAGATGTTATTGATACTGGGTTGTCCCAAGGGGTGCAGTGGGAGAAATATCAGGTCAAATTGGTGATGGCAGGGGAGGTTTTTAGTGAAGAGTGGCGAAGTTTAGTCTGTGAACGGTTGGGTACTCAAAGTTGCTATGACTTAGCCTCCATTTACGGCACTGCGGATGCCGGAGTTTTAGCGAATGAAACACCTCTGAGTATTTGCATTCGCCGATTTTTAGCCACAACACCCGATGCAGCCAGAACTTTGTTTGGGGAGTCTCGTCTACCGACCCTGTTACAGTATGACCCTACCCAGCGATTTTTTGAAGTGATGGATGGGACGTTGCTATTTTCCGGGGACAATGGTGTCCCCTTGATTCGTTATAACATTCTGGATCATGGGGGACTAATTGATTATGAGTCCATGATTGAGTTTTTAGCCCAATGGGGATTTAATCCGGTTGCAGAATTGAATCAAAATCCCCCAGCTAGGGGAATACATAAACTACCCTTTGTCTATGTTTTCGGACGTTCTAACTTCACAGTTTCCTACTTCGGAGCAAATATCTACCCAGAAAATGTGATGGTGGGGTTAGAACAACCCGTAATTAGGGAATGGGTGACGGGTAAATTTGTGTTGCAGGTGCAAGAAGATGCCGACCACAATCGGTTTTTATCTGTGGTGGTGGAGTTGGCACCAGGGGTAGAGGGGAGTGAAGATCAAGGGGAGAGCATCGCGGTTTCAATTCTCACCCAGTTGTTGCGGTTAAATGGTGAGTTTGCTAATTATGTCCCCCCAGAATATCAACTGCCACGGGTTGTCTTAGCTGCTACTGGGGATGCAGAGTATTTCCCCGTGGGGGTGAAGCATCGGTATACTAGGAAGTAGGGGAGTATAGGAAATCTAGCTTTGTGCAACCCCTTCTATTGACTTAAATAAAAGTGACATACTCCCCTGTCAAATCGCCTCGAAAAGCAGCAGCAAGGACGGATTGACGAAAGCGATCGCATAATTGGGGTATTGCCTCTAGTGCTTCCTTTGCTTTTTGAGTGCAATCGTTCAACTCCTCAATCTTGGCGACAATCCGTTTTTGTTCGTTGAGGGGTGTCCGATAAATAGGTAGTTTATACGCATCTT
>Ga0209208_10003048_pt1 | contig 24087 bp, 25 predicted proteins | sample S1TSphfallax_3_FD_187694 | JGI IMG/M metagenome (GOLD analysis project Ga0209208, IMG submission 187694) | Host-associated microbial communities from peat moss isolated from Minnesota, USA - S1T2_Fd - Sphagnum fallax MG (SPAdes) (version 2) | ecosystem: Host-associated > Plants > Peat moss >...
CCAAGTAAAAGATTTTTTAAAAAGTCCTTAAAGTGGAAAATTGTTGTATAAAGCACTACCCATTTGGGCCTCCAATACCATCAAGGGTTTCCCCAGTGGGCCTACTACCTACCATGTACTTATTTTAGCAAGAGTTTCTCCTAGACTACTTGTCTTCTTTGCCTTCAAAGGATATTTTTGCTTTTAACTTTGGTTGAAGAACAAAGAGAAAAAAGAAACCCCCATTGTGCCTTTTGTGCTTTCGGGTGTTGTCTTTTGTTTGGACTTCAATCCTTTCTTTTTTCTTCTCTTGTTCCCTTGCCGCGTATAAGTAAAGTTCTAAGTAACATGAGGCTGCTATTTAAAACAGAGGAACACCGTCTGGCCCTGCTCTTCCCCCCTCATAACTCAGTTGTGCATGAACCTATTGTGTAAACCCTTGTGGGTGACCCATTACCCTACCTTCGTAGTTGTGTAAAGGTGCATTCACACTTGATGTTAAGTCAGTGTTAAATGAAAATCTAGGTGGCATCCTAGGTGGCACCCAATGTTGAATGGGTGATAGTTTAATGTTAAGTGAATGTTAGTTTAGCGTAAGATTTTCATTGCAAGTTCATTGAACTCCTAAATGACTAGCACGGTCTTAGGGAACTCAACACTAGAGTCCCTAACACCAAGTGTGAATGCACCATAAGTAGAGTAGGAAGGGAATGTAAGTGATTACTATAGAAGGATGCATTTGGTGACTATTGGGTAAGTAGATGCTTGTGGATGGTTAGTTCATAGCGAATTTTTGGACATTATTTGATGATGTGTTGATTTTCTATTTGCTTATAGCACGCCTGCCCAGACCTAGTAGCTTGCCTACCGGAGCTACCATCCTTTGGCACCATATTACATCCTTTGTGACACCTCCGGGGTTACGTCTGAAAATTAGGGCAAATCAAGAGTGAAGAGTTCTCCATTGCATTAGAAATTAGGTTGAGCCATTGGAAGGTGATTTATAATTAATTTAAAAAAAATTTGGTCAATTTTTGCTCATAAACATTAATTTCTCTAAATTGTCTAATTGTAGCCAACATCTCTTTAGGTTTGTAAGTATGCCTACTAAAGAATATATATATCATTTTAATCTCAATTTATGATCCTACAATCCTTAAGCTTTGGTCTGCCAAAAAAACCAAGAATAAGAAATGTGATTCCATGCTTTCCTCCCATTGAAGAGAAGAACACTTGATCTCGTTGAGATTTATTTGATAACTTTTTAAAAATCTACAATTTTTTTATCATAAGCTTTTTAGTTTTGAGTTTCTAGTTAAGTTCAAGTTGGATCCAAGTTTTAAAATTGGACCCAATGGGTCTAGATGGATTCGGAATCAGCCAAGAACCACATTTGGTGGTTCTACATGGACTGAGACTTGGCTTTGAAACTGGAGGGTGAAAATATGGTTAAATAGACACTTTTTTCAAATTGCAAAAAAATACAAGTAGTCAAATTATTTTATTATGTATTGAAACTACAAATATTATTTGATTTGATGATTAATATGAGAATAATTTTTCACTTCACTATTTATAATTCTGAACAATTAACGTCTTCACGTATATTTAAATAGATATTAAAAAATCATCTATTTACATGATTTTTTCAATTTTATAATATAAGTTCTAAGTAAATAAAAATTTGATTTTTTTCTATTTTCAAGTTAACGAAGGCTTAGAAAGTACTTATGTATTATCAAATTGCGCATATTGCAATCACAATATATCAAACTTTTAATGTAAAAATAACTTTGAATACCATATTGACTAGTTGATTTCATATCTAATTTTCACTTATTTTTATTCTACTAATTTTTTTCAAAATTTTTATTCAACTTATCATAAACTTTAATGGAAGAACTAATGGTTTCATATTTTTACTTATAAATAAATTTAAAAATTTATTTTCTTATGTCTATGTCAAAAATCATTTCAATTTTAAATTGAACTACATTTTTTTTTTCTGTTTACTTGACCATGCTTGCACTTTGGAACTAATACGTCGTCGTGGATGTGGATTCAGCCAAGAACCAAACCTGGTGGGTTTTAGGGTTTTTAAAATACAGGGTCCGATTTTTAGGGTTAGGTAGGGGTTAGAGTTCTAGGTTCAAATAATGTAGAAGGTTCTTAGTATCTAGAATTTTATGTCTAAGTTCTAAGGTCTTAAAATTTATAGGTCCTAATTTTAAACTTTAATATATAAGAGCATCTCCAATTGGTAAATATTAAAATGAGCTTTACACAAATATGTTATGATATTCTTTAAGTTATTCCCTATGTTCAATAAAGGCCCTAATAGGGCTCATGTGGGGGTGGAGACCATTGCTGACTAGCTTTTCATTATGTTATTTTCCTATTGTTGTTTTCAGGAACATGTTGAGAAACACTTTGGGAACTTTGAAAACCCATTAAAACTTTTAAAAGAACAAACATGAGAACCTTTCGGGAATGTGATGAGAACACAAAATTGGAACCTTGGTATCAAAAGAACCGACCAGAGTCAAGACTGGTATGACTTGAATCTATATACTGAGAGGATACTAAGAAGCATAACAAGCATGTTATCTTATGCTTCTTAGTGTTGATTACACACCCAAAATGTGCATAATACTTCATGGAACCCAAATGTGTCTAGGCCGCAACAATATCTATCTGGGCTTCACCAGACATTTTTGTAATTGGGCATCTAGGCAGGCATGAGAAAAGAAATGCAGCATTTGTACTGCTTGCATTTGATACCTGCTGCCGTTTTAGCGAGAGAAACTCCACAAAAACATGTAATGCAACACATAAACAAATGCTCTGTCAGTTTCAGTGAAACCAAAACAAGCATAACAAGGGTAGATACTGGCCTTATACCAATATTCCTGCCCCCTAACAACCTGAGGTAGTAGCAGCTTCATACTAGGACTGTACCAATTTCAATCCCAAGTATATACTTGCATCATACTAGCAAAAATAAGCTTTGGACCCCAATACCAGTACCAGGGTCATATGGAATTTAAATCTAGTATAGGATAAAATCCAATACCTTTTCAGGTTTAAATGAAAATTAAAAAAAAGATTCAATACCAGTAGCAGCAGGCTAATATGAAGAAATTACAAAATAAAATAAAATTCAATACCAAGCAAGTAAAAAGCTTTTGAAGAAATTCAATACCAGTACCAGCTAGTATGTTCAAAGTCAATACCTGCCTATGAGTTGCACCCTGCTCATGTGATGAAATTCTTCATCAAGGTGAGATTCAAGAAGACCAAGTTCTTTGGAAAGCAGCATAGCACAAGGTCAAAGTGTAGTGTAATGTCCTATTGAAGACATTGGCTGAATTGAAGCATTGCTGACTGACTGGCCATTCAAAATTCAACTACATGGGTCTCATCACTAATATTGCATATAACATGTGTTTTAGCTTTCGAGGCCATGTCGAGTACTTTTCATGCTATTATTGTTGTTGCCTCAGATAACTGGCACTTGTGATCAGCTGTTTTACATTTGTTTCTCACCCTATGAGTGTTGTGGTGGCAATTTACAAAGGAAAACAGTGAAGGTGAAACCTCAAAGTTCTTCCCTCCAATTGCTGTCTTTATTGTTTTCAAATGGCATGTCACCAGGTTGATATGGTACAGCTGATTTGCAAATGAATGTCAAACAGAAGAGGCTTTGGTTTCAGATTTTGAAGTCCAGGCCCTTGCCCAAAAAGAATACAATTGCCTGCATGCAATCGATGACTAAGAGATGTTCCTTGCTGCAAGTTCATTGAGTACCTTAGTATCGTGGATACCAGAACATGCCCTTGATGCCCTCTGGATCTGCTTCAAACCCCAATCCTTTGTAGAAGTCCACCACTGCATCAATACACCCATCCACCCTGCAGTCAGAGCAGTGTCAACTTACAACCTTCTCTCAATGTGATGAATGGTGAAGGAAACATTGTCATCTTCCTCAGAAGCTTATATCATACATGTGACCTTCAACCAGCACAACCCTAGTTATTCCCCATAAACTCCCTTACAATGCTTCATCACAGTGAAATGAAGGCATCCTGCTGAGCCGAAAGCAATGAAATAAGACCTTGAGCATCTGCAAAGAGGGTAATGTTGCCAATATCTCTTCTCAGCAATGCACGTACCATCTGCTCTACTAATGCCTTTCCTAGTCCTTGTCCCTGCATCAAATGATTTCAATCATTTCAAGTTAGAACTATTCAGCTGACTAATATCTGCAGGTACACAAAGCATGATCAAATGCACATTGTTGGGTGCATGTTCTCAAATGCTATCGTTCAGTTGAGTACCACTTCAGGCTCATTTGTCTAACAGGTGTATACCGTAATATTTACATGAATTGCAAAAGGACTTTCACTCTCTATGGATACCTCCAATCTGAACCCTGGTGAAAAAGGTTGACACAATTACCTGGTATAGAGGATCAACAAGTACATCCCAGATGGTGGCATTGAATGCGTGGTCGGATGTTGCACGGGCCATGCCTATCAGTTCACGCTTTTCTAGTGCAGGGATGTCTCCATCTGTTCCTCATTGAACACATCTATTCCAAGTTATCCATCAAACACAAAGAGCAAGCACCTGTCACAGTGTTGATGCATCCAGAGGAGCAGGGATGACAGCAAAAGAATCACAAAGGCAACCAATTTCTCTCATAAGAAAGACAAAAAGTGTTGCAAAACAATGGATTGCCTGCAGAGGGTGGTTGCCTATACAGGTGCAAAGATGCCACCATGTAACTGTTTCTCAGAGCTGCTGCAACTTTTGATGGTGGCCTCCTTGGCCAACCTACCTGCCCCACCCTCCACACTTGAAGACATGCCACAAGACACAGAAGATGGAAAAAGGTCTTGAAACTGGAATTTCTTGCAATGTGATCCCAAAATCCACATGAAAAGCAAAGAAGGCCAACGGGCAAATGTGATGCTAGTCAGATTACCTTATCACAAAGGAGCTCAAGCTCATACACATCAACCTCTGCTCCAGAGGCAAAGACAATCTTCTCAACAGTGCCATCAGTTTGCACCTTCTCCACCAATACAACCTCACCCTCCACCAAATCAAACTCATCCTCTTTTCTCTCTGGCTCTGTCACTGATGTTGGACTTGTCTTCAACAAGCTGCACAAGCATGCATGATATCTTTCAGTCCAACAAACGCTCCATGAGCTGCCTGTGAAAGATAACTGCATCAGCAGGAGCAGTATGACCTGACTAAAAGTTTCTCCTGATCTGGGCTTATTTTCACTTAATTTGAAATAACTCTGGTGACTGTAGAAAGTTGGCATACACAAAGAGGAGGAATGTGTATATACTGTACAAGCCAAAATACTAAGAACATGGATGCAAAGGGGACAAACTGGGGAGAACAGAAAAGCAAGACCTGCAAAGAATGTAGAAATAGTTGGGTGAGTGTGATGATGCTCACCCGGATCTAATGGAGTCCCACAGGCCTGCTTTGGTTCTTAGATCTCGTTTATCCAGTGCATCTGCATTTGAAGCATTTGAAAAAATAAGCACTCCTAAATGAAGCTGCATTATGTCTGGTGCTGCATACGCCCTGGGCAAAACTTGGTACTGCAATGATTTCATAAATCTTCCTCCCTCTGTACTACTTAACTCTGATGCCCATAGAGCAAGATGGGTAGACCTGATGTAAGAGGGTGGTGATGTCTTTGCTGATGACTGGAGGTCAATATGGACACAATATTTCTTGATGCTGGACAGTATGCATGCGACCTGCACAATGCCAGCATCAGATCAATTCATCAACTAGGGCATGGGCATGCATCCTTAACCTCCGAGACAGCTTTGCCAAGATGACAGCTGCTAGAACTGAAAGACAATCTGTAGCGCTAACGCTAGAGTCCAGCCTCCAATAGATCAAAATGAGCTACCAAAACTGTCAAGAAGCTTCTTCAATGCATGTATGTATCTTGGCGATGACAGCTTTCCAATCAGGAAGTTCAATTTGGGGAAGACTGGAACTCTGGCAATGGAAGAGAAGGGAAATTGAGTAATGAAATTCCAATCAGCTTCAGTGAAAACCAGAGCTCCCCCAGAAATTGCTTCTCTTCTGCTTGCTGACAGACAGATTGCTAGTAAGCAACATCTCATCCTCCCATGGGACGGGGGATTTTGTAGCTTGCAATGCTCGAAAAAATGCCAGTATGTGTTCTAGCACACTTGCAGTTTCAGCAGATAACCTAACAACATAAAGAGGACGATGACACAAGCAGAGCAGCGCACAAGGACAACTCCAAGAAGAGCGACAGGCTCCTCCTGAAAGCTCCATTACTAATAGAGTCGCCAACTGAGGCAGGCAACGGCAATTCGGCGTAATTCTGTTAAGGGCGGTTTCTATCTAGTGCGATGTTCCTGAATTCTAACTTCATGAAATCATGCAAGTCGAATGTGGGCAGCATCGCAGCGACGATGACATAAATCATCTTGCCGGTGATACCTAATAACTGTCTTCTCAGCAATCCCGATTCCAACAGAAGAACTGAAGACAATCCCTCTCTAAAAGCTCTTACTTCGCAATGCTCCTCGAGACAGAACAAATGCAAGAACCGGAACCCCGCGCTCATAATCCCATTCGTTCTTTTCAGACTACCGCTGCTGGATTAGAGAAAAAGAGATGCACACACCAGAAACAAAACAAAACAAAACAAAAACAAAAATAACAGAGTCAGAGAAGTACGAGGACGCGACAGAGCAGCAGGAGGAGGAGCAGGCGACGTTGCACGAGGGTCGACCGGAGCAGTGAGGAGGGAGCACCAAGAAAGAAACGGTCGAGCATACCATCGCCATAGCCGCAAGCGCTCTCTTCCGTCTTCTCTACTTTTCTTTTCCTTCAAACTCTCCACCTTTTTCCTTCTTCTTCTTCTTGCGTCCTCAAATCCCACCCCACCCTTGCTGTCTCTGCGTCACTCACATAGTCAAAATTCGCATTTGATCTCACCACAGACTCTCTCTCAAATCATGCACCTACTACTACGCAAAGAATCTCTTCGCTGTGTACCTATCTATCTCAAGAGCATCAAATCGGCTACAACAAAAACGCATCAGGCCATGGTTTCCATCTTCTCTCTCTATCTTTTTTTCTCCCACACACATAAAATCATCCGTACGCCGAGGAACCTTTGGGCTCTTGGACCACCACCCCGGGTGCGGGCCGGTTCTCAAGAAAACACGCCAAGAAAGAGACAAACACAGGACGAAGCCGAAGAAGATCAGAGCGCCTCCGTCTGATCCATCTTGCAAAGACGAGAGGATGTTCGCGGATTTTGAGGAGACGAGACGAGGTTTGCGGATTTTGAGAAGCCGAGACAAGGTTTGCGGATTTTGAGGAGACGAGACGAGGTTTGCGGATTTTGAGGAGACGAGACGAGGTTTGCGGATTTTGAGAAGACGAGACGAGGTTTGGGGGTTTTCAGAAGGCGAGGTTTTTCGGGAACCAATTCTGTCAGTGCAACAAGGCTTCTTCTACAAGTGCGACAAATCTTTGTGTGTCCCGACGAGCTATGACTTGTGACAATGGCAGCAAGAAAGTCAAGAAGAATTCTCTGGATCTGTTTCCGAGCTTGACTCCGAGATGAGATTTCGGTTCCGATGCAGACCAACTCTTACTACTGTGATGCAATTGTCGTGATGCGTTGTTCATATCTTAGCTTAGTACCGTCCATCCCTAAAGCAGTATCATTATCGTGCAAATCCTTGTTACTGACTATAAGCGATTGAGGGTCTTGCAAGCGCATGAGACCGGCAGCTGTGGGAGATCACAGATAGCTACTATCTACAACGTCCTTGTTGAAATTCTTTTGGAGGTTTGTACTGAATTGAAGCTGAATCTTCTTTGCTTTGTTGGGGTGATTCAAAAGCAAATTTGCTGTTACAATAATAACCTTGGAGAAATAGGAGTACTAAGGAGATTTCCTGTAACATTTGCAGACTATGTACTTGGTATCTGAAGTTATGGACTTGTGTATGTATGTATCCATTTGCCTATCAAATGTTCCATGCAACACAACCTAGTACTTCTGAGATGAAGATCCTCAAGGTTGCTTACATATATTTTACTTTAGGTGTTTGGAATTTTGATCATCCTGTTTTGAGTGAACATAGAACATGTCCAAGGGATCAAGCAATTCTAATGTGCGGTTCTTCTCTTGATCAGGCCAAGCAATTATTGAACCATTGATTTTGGCTCAGAGCTGTTAGGGGTTCCTCAAACTCATGTGATCCAAAAGCCAAGTTCTGTGAATGGATTGAGACAGGATCATAGTTACAGCAATGAGCATCTTATTTGAAACTTGGACACATTACAGCTCAATTCCCCAAAGAGGTAGGTGGCTTTGATCTTTATTGATACACTGAAGTCTTTCTTGTAAATCTGGCCTAAGAATTCCCTAAATCTTTCCAAGCTGTGAATGCGATTGAAGGTCCCAACATGAATTTCGCAGGTAGTTGTACATTGCAGCAAATATCTCATGTTTGATTGTTGGATGGTGAATCTTGCAGATGTCAAACCAGAGGAATGAAAAACTTGGGACATTAGAAAGATCAAGGAGGAGCCTGATGGAGATGTTGACTGCACGCTGGATGTTCGGCTACAATGACAGTTGGGTATGGTTCTGTCCTCTGAGTCTTTTTTGTCTTGCCCATACCAGTACACTGCACACTTCCATTGCATCTCCAGAGATCCTGTCATTGTAAATAAGACTTTCTAATCTTCCACAGGGTGGATGGTCCTACACATTTGCAGTGCAAGAATATAATGTATGGTGAAAGCTTTCGAGATGAGAGTTTGTGGCAATGTACCAGAATTCTCGACACTTCATACCAAAGAGTATGTTTTCTGTCTTCACATCTTCATGGTGTACTAGGTCACAACATTCATGCATGAAGTGCAAACCCTAGAGCAAACTGTTTGCATGTTGACCAATCAAGTGCTGGCTTACCATGTGTGTTTTCTGTTGAAAAAGTGACACATGAGTTCTCAGTACTCTCTTGCAAAAGAAATGGTAGAAGTAACTGGAAAGTTCCACAAATTTTCTTTCAAAATAGATCTGTCTCTTGTTATCAAGAAATAGTTGGGTTTCACTCTTAACAGTAATGGCACAAATGCACAATATACGACTGACAAGATCATATTTTTCAACATTGAGAATTACATAGCTCAATGATCACTGCAGTCAGTTACCTCATGATGTCGGTTGCTTCAGTGTTGAATTGGGAAAAATTCATCACTGGGAGGGAGACAATAACACTTGGCTTTCAGTGTATATCACACAAAACCTACATCCAAGAAAACCCACATGAACAAATTTATTCGTTAGCTTGATTACCACCTTACCATTTTAAAGTCATTTTGTCACAAGAGAGTGTTTGTCAACTGAAGTGTAAGGCTCTATGTGTGAGACTCAGGATCATCAATCTCAAAGAATTATGCACAAGAAAGTAGCATAGATAACCTGGGTTCCTCTTTAATTGGTCTGTACGCTAAAGCTGTTTGTAGAGGAACTTTTGACTCAAGACTCTGTCAAGCAGTAAGGATTGGACCAGTAATCAGGAGCTTGCTGGTTGCTGGGTTTGTGATCAAATGGGGAAGGCATTGCACCATTGACAAAGAATGTCAAAGAAGGATTGTGTTGATTGCAGTGGTGTTGTTGGCATGGTACAGTTCTTGGGCAAGATGTAGACAGCAAACATGTTACAACAATTGAGAATGGTGACATCTGAAGTTAACAGCAGTATTGTTTTTAAGCCAAGCAAACAATATTGCATTTGGGCACATGTGAGGAGAAACTTTCCTAGATATTATTTTTCTTGGCATTCATTTCATGCTTTTTTTTCCTTAGATTTTCCATCTCCGTGGCCTTATTCACTTTATACAAGCTTGATTTTTAGTTACTAATGGCTGTCCCTTCTTTCCAACCCATATCTCCAAAAAGTAATGACTAATGATAGTAAGTGTTGGCCCAACGAGAATGTTACCCTGGCTTTTTTGCTTTGCATTACACAGTGATGGTCTTGTTTTGCAACTTTTGTGAAAACCAAACTACGTAGTTGATTGGATTCTTTTTTATTGCTTGGATTACTACAACAAGAACTCTTGGCACATATTTGTTACCTTGTTGAAATGTGATGATTTTTTGTCAATGCTTCCTATTGACCATTACCTTTGACAGTCAAGTATCTTGAATGAGGAGCATAATGATCCTTCTCAATTCCCTTGAAGTAATTTGCTACTACTTCATCATATCCTTCCTTACCTCCTGCAACAAGTCTTGTGCTAGGAAGCTACAATATTCAAGCAATTCCTTTTGTTCTTAAATTGATTTGTTATTTTTGCAACTTTGTGGATCAATAGCATAACAAAAATTGCAAATCAACTCTTTCACTAGTGGTCCATCCACTTGTGTCCGATCAAACTTCCTCATTTGTGCCAAGCTTGCTTTCCTTGCCCATTTGACATCCTTCTTCTTTATTGCCGAAATACTTCCATGCATGCATTTTAGGAAAGTTAATGATCATCAAGTGTTTTGGAGATGACATGTTGTTTAACTCTTTGATTTATCATTATTAAGAATATTAGTCATATTAACACCCTCTATCTTATGTTTTATCTTGTTGACTACTTAAAAAAATTGTTCCTTATAAAGATTGAACTTTTGATTTTTAAAAATCGCAATGTACTTTGGATATGAAGGTAATGGAGGTTCTTTGTACAAATTATCCTACAAGGAAGTAATCAAATCCCAAATGCAAAGTTGCAATGTCTAGTAGTTTCTATTTCAAAGTTGTGAAAGGAACAAACCATCCTTCTTGTTTTGTTTTTTGGTATTTGCACCCTTGGTAAATTCGTCTCCCAAAAATGATCATAGTCATCCTAATTGTTCTCTCGGAAAACTATGATACGTTCCTTCGATAATATCACCTCCATATGATTCAATTTTTCTCTTTTATCATTGATACTCAAATGTACATGTGATTGAAACTCTCTGCATCACCAACATCAAATTTTATAAGCATTGTTGTGATTGAACTATTATTACTTCTTTCCTCTTCAATTGACTTTCCTAAATTACTTCTTCTACTACTTATTTCATGTTCATATATTGTTTTGTGATTTTAAAATGTTGTAGAGTGAAACACATGCCTCCTTGCATATGTTTATGGAGTAACCTTGCTACTAAATTTTCCTAAAACTGGTTTGAACCAAAAATCATCTAACACTCCTTGTTTCATCGCTATTATTTTATTTCTAATTTTTCTCTTATCCTTTTTTCTTGCTTTCACATTCCACTCTACTATTTAATCATTTTTGTTCGAATTTTTTTTTCCACAACCAATATTTGTTTTGAACGACTTTCAATTCCTCTAATTATTTTTAACGCAATAAATGTTATAAAGGTCATAATGTTAGAAGTGCATTCATGGGCATGTTGAGATGTTGTGCACTAGCAACAACACATGGTCTTTTCCATTTCTTTTTGTGTTAATTCCTCTATTATAGGAACATCCTAGAATGTCTTTATTAATTAGTTTTTTGTCCACATATTTGGAGGCATATAATGAGTTGATTTTTCCCACCATCTTGTTATAATTACATGTTATTGATTTTTTGTTAGGTTTGTTTTAACTTAATTTTTCTTGATGAAATTTAGATTTTTCATCTTCAGTCCATTTTATTTCACCATTAATTTGTACTTTAGGTTTGTGAATAGTCCAAGGCAATTTTTTTGATTTGGAGTTGCTCCAAGGCAAGTTATTTGGTTTTACACATTCCCTGAGATACCTATTCCTTACTTTGCTTTTGTGTTTAATGTAAATGACAATGACTATTATCATAATTGTAATTGGTGTGTTAACATGATGGTACCTTTTGAGTTTATTAATGTTTACCCTTTCCATCTCATCATCAACAATGGTAGTTAGTTACACAATATTGTTATTAAATATTTATTGTATTCTAAATGACCACTTCTATGGTAATCTAAATTTACCTTGATTTTTGTGGCTTTGGGTATGATTCATAACATTAATTCCCCTTCTTCCAAACTTTTCAATTGGCCTTTATCATCATGTTGTTCCTTGCATAGTAGTTGGATGTGGGAATGTTTTTCCTAGCTTGCCAATGATCTTCATCCAATTTAATTAGATCTTTTGTTCTTACTTGAATTACTTCATTAATATCATTTTCAAAAATATTTTGAATTCTTTGGATAGGCACAATAAAGTTTTCAAACATAATGGGTTGAATCCCATAAACCAACTCAAAAGGTGTATATTGAGTTATAACCTTATATGTTGTTTGATGTGCCCATAAGGCGATTAACAATATCACATCCTAATTTTTCTAATTTTTATAAACTAATTTGGCCAATATTTTTCCCAAAATTTTATTAATTGATTTGGCTTGCCCATTCCTTTCTAGGTAATAAGTAGTCAAGTTGAGATATGTAATCATAAATTCTTCATTAAGTATTTCAATAGTCCAATTTACAAAATGATTTCCATGTTCATGTACAAGTTGTCTAAGGCATCCAAAGGTGGTAATTATGTGTTCATATAAGAACTTTGTGGTACGTTTGGCCACATTGTCCCAAAGTGCTTTAACTTTTACCCATTTTGTAATGTAATTTCAGTGACGGTGATAATTGAAACTAGTTTATGTAGACCAGGTATAGGGTTTTTTTTGTCACTAAGACAATTACACCATGGTTGTCACCCATGATAATTATAAATGGCAACAAGAGCAGGAGTTGGAGGCATTGAAAATTGCTCTTGAAGAGGAGTGGGTGCTTTCATTTGAATGTTGTTCAAAGCTTGGAAGGTTAAAAGGGTTTTGTCGTCAATGAGCTAAAAAGTTTGTGAATGGAATATGTAAGAACATTGGAACACAAAGATGAGGTTATTATTGCATTGAAAAGAGAAGCAATGGTAGTAAGCTAGAATGTTGCACATCTTGCACAAAAGCTTAAAAACATGAAATTGGCATTGATGGTAATTACAAAAGAGAATGAGGAATGGGTCATGAAGTATGAAACACTTGCAAAGGAAAAAGATGGGGAGTTCAAAGTAACAACTTTCCAAAGGCAATGGGAAGACAATCAAGTTAGGTTAACACGTGTACCTTCAAGGTGGGGCAGTTGCTGTTAATGAAGAAGTGTTGGAGAAACTTGAAAGCAACTTTGCAACATTATTAATCATGGGGTGGTGGTTGTGCAAAAATGTAATGTGAATCTAAGGAGAGAATGAAAGTAGAGCTAAAAGTTACCAGTGTTGAAAAACTCCAATCAAATGACACCTTAGTAATAATTTTACAAAGGGAGCTAGAAAACAACACACAACTGATATTAAAATAAGACTTTTTGCAAAATGAACTTCACCCACAAAGATAATTGGCTTACAAAAGGAAGCTTGAAGAATTGGTGGCAAATGCTACAAATGCACTAAAGAAAAAATCCACCATGTTATCAATTTAAATGTTGTGGTGGCTTCATGACAAAACAAATAAGACTAGTCTATAAGAAGAGGTGTTGAAAGTGCAATTTCATAGTAGCCATTGAGAGATTCTTGAGAAAGATGACCTAATTTTGAGCTTACAGCGTGAGTTTGATCATAATTAGGCCCTAATGTTGCAAGCAAAAACCTTAAGGCACAAACTGGAATTGGAAAAAGCCAAAGCTTGAAAGTTTGTGGTGCACCAAGAGTGGAATATTCATGAAACTAAATTAAAGGCACAAGTGGTAGCATTGCAGATCTGTGTAGATGCATCTTAGAGCCAACTTTTGACAAAAGAGATTTAAAAGAAGGTGGTGGAACTAAAGGAGCTTGTTGTAAAATAGTTTGGGAAATGGGAAATGGAGAATGAAACCATGATGGTTGCAACATTGGAAGTAGAACATCAATTTTTTGACAAAGATCAGAAGTCACACTTGACGCAAGAAAGTTTAATGACCCTTCAAGGACAAATGATTGAAGTAAAGGTTCATGAAAGGCCATTGTTTTCACACATCAAAAAACTCTTCATGGGGAATGGAACAATAGTGAGAATCTTGCATTTCCTTATAATGAACACCCTACCCCACTTGGCACAAGTAATTAGATTTTTAGGATTCAAGGTTTTGCAATTTGCTTACAATTTGCAACTTTTGTGGGTGGCAAGCTGTTAAACACAACTATGCAAAAATTAAATAGATTGTGGAGAAGCCATTTAGGGTTCCAATTGAAGACATTTTTTATGACTTTGAGGAGGAGCTTGTGGCATCTAATAGTATTGCCCAAGTTTGTCTTCTTAAGGATTTTCCATATTGGTGTTTTTTTTTCAATGAATTTTTAAGGATTGTAAAATTTTGAATAGCACCTCCACTTTTTTTCATTAACCATGTTTCAACTTTTAAGCAAGGTGGATATACTTGGGTCGTAAACAAATTCATTGAGATGTGTTGACGGGTGCAAATGAGATAACATGAACCACACCTGCCTACTTTTTCACTACTTTTGCAACTACTTTTTGGGAAATATTCCTAGAATATTCCTAGAATATTCTTGAAAAAGTCTTTGAGAAAATCTTTAAATTTAAAAAAAAAATCTTCACATTATTTTATTAAGGTTTATGTGCAAAAAATGTCATTTTCAAAAAAAATTCAAATCCATTTACAAGTCCTTTCATTGTTTAAAAACAAACATTTCAATGTTTAATGAGTGCTTTTGATATTTTTTACTCATTGGATTAATTTCAAATTGATTCACATGTTCCCATGATATATTAAAAATAAAATTATATAAACAAATCTTACAATTTCAACATCAAATTAAATTACAACATTAAAACATGAAAAAACCAAGCAAGCGTTACACTTGCTATGGTACGTATTATTATTACTACATCCTAAGGACACCCCTTAGAAATGGGCCCCCCTTACTTGTTGTTGTCAAGGTATCTGTTTCATGAACCTTATGTAGATATATGAACCAATGTCAAGATTACTCATGCTTCCATCTACCAAAATGATCTCTATTACTTGCTTGCAAGGTATGTAGTCTTTTCATTCATCTGATCATCAAAAGAAGGGACCCCATGAGAAATCAAGTGAGAAACATTGTTGTTTGCCATAAAATATTGTGAAAAAACTAAACCCATTGCATCACATGGTTTTTTTCCTTCAACAAGTGTGCCATTTCTTCCTTACCGATGGTGATTGATTTTTTCTATAAGTAAAATGTTTAGGACGAGGACCGCATTTTCGCTTGCATTGTGGGGCATGAAGTTGTTGGGTAAACTCTTCTTCCAAATGTTGTGAACAAAGTCTATAGTTTCAACAAGCAAATTGTTCGAGTTGGAAGGATTATTTTAATACAATGTTTTTATACCTTGAATGACCTAAGAAATCTCCATTTGACAAAAATTGTTGTTATGAGTAGTATCAAGGCTTTTGAGAGTTATGGATGTATAGATAATAATAGAGTAGTAGCAACATCTCATAGAACATCTCTCTACATGCAAGTTTTCTGATGTTGGTTGAGAGGATTGTTAAAAAAACCTTAACATTTTGAACACTTTCAATAATTTGTAGAATTTTTGAGACTATTGGAAAAGGTGTGACAAATGTATAGCCATGGGATCATGTGATTTTGGTTTGGCTAGCAAATTGTGGGAAATGTTTCCATTACAAACAAGGGAAAAACAATTGTTGTGATATATTACTTCACAAATTTGATTTTGGGGTGATGTTATCAAACAAAGAAACAAGATTCACCACATTGATGGCAAGCCCATTTACTTCTTCTTTGGTATTTCCACCTTTAGCCAGTATAGTGTGATGGACGATGCCTCCTATGCCAAAGTGAACCCTAAAGCTCCTTTTGACAAAATTTGCCTCCTAGGAGCATATGGTATTGCCATAGGTGAGAGAAATCTATGGTGTTCCATTTTTCATTGTGATGATGGGTTCATATGTTGATGTGCATGATTTCTACAAATCACCTTTTCAAGTTCTTAGATTTCATTTCTATGGAATTCTTCATTGTCCTAGAAATTCATGACACAACATTGAGGATATCAAGAATCATGCATTTGCACCTTTTGTTTGCATACATTCATTATAGCTATGCATATTCATATTTAACCAATATGATTTAAAGAATTTTGATTCTTAAGAAATGATTAGATATTCTATCTAGCATCTATGGTTATTTCACCAAGCATAGCCCAAGAAAATTATGTCAAGTATATGCTTCAATATTCTTCACTACACTTCAACTCTAGTCTTTGGTCCTAATTATGAAAGATCTTTTTTGTAATGGATTTTTGCTTATGGTTCATGATTGGGTCTACATGGAAATTGCAAAAGTTACACCTAGATTGAATGTTATAGTTTTGGGATTGGGAACAATTGGATTGGTTGTATGCATCCTTGCATATATCAGCAATTGTCAATCTACCAAGATTTTTGCATTCACAATTTTTTTCTTGTGTAGTTGCACTTCTTAAGTTCTTAGAAGGTTGGTTGCCTTCTCATCATGGTGTTCTTTTCTATCTATGTTTGTGCACACATCCTATAGTGTTTTTTTCATCTTCACAATGATTTTGATGAATGACACCTTTAGGTTGCGGAAGGTTGCAAAGTAATAGATGCATCTCGCATCATTGGAATTGACATAGTACCTAAAAAACTAGAATTGGGTATGTTTGAGTTTCTTTGTAGTTAACATGTTCAATATAAATGCCAATGCATTGAAATTTAATTATATGCAATTCCTGATTTTATGTATGCCATACCTTTCATTGAAGTTGAATGTGGGAAATTGTTGGCAGGTGTATGTGGGGGTTGCACAACGAAAGGGTTTGATCTAATAGACACTATAAAGTCAAAGGAAGTCAACAAGCCTATTCATGAGGTATTATTGGAAGAACAATAGATACAAATAAAAGCCTCCTTTCTTTTTTACACCATATGACCCATTGACCTTTTTCTTCTTGTGCCGAACAATTTTTTTAAAAACATTTTTAACATCAATTGAGTCTATTGGACTAGGTGATTTTTGAGATGACAAATGGAGGAGTTTAGTATAGCTTCAATTGCATTGGCAAAAGTGGTGTTATCACTTCAACCTTTGAATTAACACAAAAATTTTGGTCCACATTGTCATCTTAGGCAAATGTTTTGCTTGAGTCAATTGAATATGTGTGGTATGTGAAAGCAAACAAAAATATTAACATCATAAAATAGTTGGCATTTTTCTGTGTTGAACACAAGGTATTTGTAAAATTATTGACTTGACAAATTTGGAGAAGTATTAACTATAGTCTAGTCTTTATCTAAGCAAAGGAGACTTGATGGTTGAAACTATTACACATAGAAGGTGTATCAATTATACTAGGATTGATAGTAGATAATGACAAGGTCAAATTCAATCCACACTCTTTTGTATGGCCGCACATGGACTTCTGGATTGTTTGGAAAATACAAAGGAAAAATAGATATGCCATGCTTGGTTGAAAAATACATGGATGGGGTAAGATGAAACTTCTCTTTTTGTCAATTCTCATTAAAAAAACCAATTTGTCATCATTGGTAGAGTGAAGCAACATGGAGCCCAAGTTTATAATCACAATTATATATTGACTACCAATATACCAAGATACTAGTTTAATTAGTCCCATGAAGTCAATACCTCACTTCATGAAAGGTTCAAAAGCTAGAATTAATTTAAATGGATTTTTACCATTTTGCCACATTGGCCCTAAATGTTGGCATACATCACATGTTTGAACATTTCAATAATATCCTTATATAAAATAGGCCACCAATAACTAGATGCTAATTTTTTTTTCACAACAATATTACTACCAAAATGTCTTCTAATTGACCCTTCATGCAACTGACTAATAATCTAAAAGCTTCATTTGATGGTAGGCATTGATATAAAACAATATTCAACCCTAATTTATATAGTTGCCTATCATACAATGTATATGGCCTTGCCTTTACAACAATTTGGCTTCCTTTTTTTTTAGGTATTTCATCATCAAAATATCCTTTCTTAAGTTATTCAATAATTGGACCATACCATTCAACATTTACCAAAAATAAGTGGCCATTAGGTAGATGATCTATTTTTATGGTTAGTTTCCAATGATTAATTCTAAATAGATTTGGTACAGAATGAACATGACCTAGTTTGTAAACATGACCAAATTCTTGTAATAGAAATAACCATCTAGCAATTCAGCTTGTTATTATGGGTTTATTTACTAGAAGTATAACAATGTTTGACAATTTGCAAAAAAAATGAAACTATTACCAAATAGATAATGTTTAAATTCTTTTTACCACATAAATCATTGCTAATGTTTATGTTTTAATTGTTGTATAATTCCTTTATGTAATGTTCATCAATTGATGTATAATGGTCTATCAACATGGTTTTGTTTGGATGTTTTTACTAACATGGTTCTAAGAGCAAAATTTGATGCATCTATATGTATGTGGAATTATAATTTTCAATTAACACAATAAATACTAGTAAACATATCATAGATGTTTTCAGCTATTCCAAAAATTTGGCCCAAGGGGGACAGTTAGTGTAAATTTTGGGATCTACATGCATCAAACAACCATTTTTAAGGGGGTTATTAGATAATTGTCCAACCTATTTTTATCACCCTAATATTATCTTATATATATATACATATTAAAGCCACTATATATTAATTATAATATATTATTTCAAATTATTACATACCTTATATTATAATTAAATTGATTATTTGAATAAAATGTACCCTATTTTTTAATTAATTAACTTTTAATTTTACCCAACAACCAATATATTGCACCCTATATTTTTACTCATGTATTTTCTACTTTTTTTTACTAGTGTCCCCCCAACGAGATTTGGTAAAACATTTGTTCAATTGAAATTTTCATCTTTCAAAATTGCACATAAGTGTTGCCTTACTAGCAAAATCTTGAAAGTAATGTCAATAGAATTCAATTACAACAATAAATCTCTTTATTTTTGTGACATTGGTTGGTGTTGGCATTGTAATAATGGCAAAAAAAATTTGAAGGTCAACCAATAGTCCTTCACTATTAACAATGTCTCAAAAATACACTTGAATTCACACAAAATGCAAATTTTTCAGGATTAAGGCTAATGACATTCATTCAACATTCTTTTAAACATTTTTTCAATTGATTCATGTGATTTCTTTTATCACCACACACACAAAAATCATCAAGGAAAATTTGAATGAATTCATTTAAATATTTTTAAAAAGTCTTAATCACCAATTTTTTTAATGTGGCAAAAACATGACATAACCCAAATGGCATGATGTTATTTGCATAAGCACCCCACTCTAAGATGAATGTTGTCTTTTCCTTCTCTTTAAATAGTTTAACTTAGTTATATCCACTATATAACCATCCATAATTTAAGAAAACATCTCATGTCCAACCACTGAATTTAATACAAATCCAGAAAGGGTAAAGGAAATGGATCCTTATTCATTTGAACATTCAATTTATGATGATCTACACATATATATGTAATTTACCATTTTTTTAGCACAATGATGATAACCATTCAAAGATTGTTTCAATAAGATAGGTGAACCCAACATCAAGCAATTTGTCAAAATCTTTTGTGACTTTTAATGCATAATTTGAATTTATTTTTTATTGTTTTTGTTTAATGGTTTGAACATCATAAGTTTAATTTTATGGTCACATATTTTTCTTGGAATGCCTTTTAGAGTGAAAGCACACTAAACCCCCCAAAAATTGTAGTCACAAGTATAATCTTTTTGTAATTAATTTTTTTGGTAATGTATGGACATCATGTTTTAGATTTTTTTAAAAATTTAAAGTATGCTTGATTAACTTTAAACTTAATCTAATCAATTATTTTTAAGAATATAATAAACAATGAAAAGCTTGAAGGTATGGGATATATTTGTGACAAAATAATACATGTTGCAAAGTTTGAAAAAAGTGCATACATACTTTAAAACTAAGTTGTGAGTGGAATTCTTGGGTGAATGTTTTTATGGTGTATAATATTGATATACATCAATTAAATCTAAAACCATTTAAAAATTTAAAGTTTTGGATGAAATTTCATTCAAAATTTGTGTTTGTTTTGCATTTTTTAACATTAAATGCATGATAATATTTTCTTTTTAAGAAAAACCACTACCATATCAAGGAGGAGGAGATTTTATAGATGGGCATTGCATTATTTTTGAGTTTTCTTTTGTTTGGTAATGTTTTATGAGTCACAAATAGGGGCCTTATGGCCGCTAAAAAACTATAAATTATATACTCTATGTACATTAATTTTATTCAATCCTCTTCATCTAACTATTGGATCAAATTTAATTATGAATTGAAATGAACTTTGAGTTCCAAAATGTTGTCATGCAAATTTTAAATTTTTTTGCTTGTGTTTAGGATAACCAAAAGAGGTTATCGAGATTTTAGCTTACTACATAATATGATATTCATTATAAATCACCTTTTTTGGTGAAATGTGGTTCACCTAAGTGTGCATTTGCCCTATAGTTCCTTATAACTCCATGCAAACACATATTTATAATTTATTTTAATAATTCTTTGATTTATATTTGAAATGTAGTAGGTAACATATCATTAACCACTACATCTTTGGATTCGCCATCATGCCTCTTAAGTGTAACTTCACTAATTCCCTTTTCAATTGTTATAGCCCAACCATCAATATTTTTAGTCTTAATAGTTATATCAATAGTTTCATCTGATTAAAACTTTTCCCAACTAATGTTCAAAAAAATACATAGCATAATCTCTTCTATTATAGTTATAGCTTACCATGTAATCAATTTCCTTTAAGAAATATAACTCCTCAAGTATTACTTCACCCATAGGCCATAACTATAACATTGCATTGTATAATAATTATTCTTCTTGTGAACTAGATAATAATCTTTCCTCCTAATCAAACTTTGTATCCAAGTTCCTTGGCCATTAAAATGATGATTTTACATTAACACATTTGATAATGAATAATGCGACCATTATGTTTGTTGAAGTAAAGGTGAGAATGTTATTACCCCAATTATCATGCGCCTTAGCTTGTTTCATCCATGATCTTCCCAAAAACAGAAAATATGCCTCAATTTTATTTTCCATATTCAACATAGTAACTAAGATTTTATAATTTAACTTGCCAAGTTTATTTTTAAATTTTAGATCAAACCAAATTACCTGCGCTTTCCATTGGTCAACCATCCTTATCGCAAATGGAGTGGGTTGAGGTTTCCTCATGGACCCAAGTTTCTTCTTTAAACTCTTTGAGAAAATGTTCACACCAGATCCCCCATCCAATAACACATCTCTCACTCCAAACTTGCCAATTCAAACTTGAACTACTAGCATAGCTAGATCAAAATCTTCAATTTTTGCTATGGTGACTTTGTAGAAATTTGCAATTGGTGTTCCTTGCATTTTAATAATGTTTTCTCCATCATCTTTCTTAATTGTGGGCATAACCTTAAAAGTTGTCCCAACTTCATTTCGAATTTTAAGTTCATCATCAATTCTTGTAATTTTTCAATATTCTTTATTGGACAACTAACTTTCTTGCTTTTTAGAATTGTTATGTTATCATATCTTTTGTGTTATCATTTTAGTTTTCTTGTTTGATTATGTTGGTTTTTCCATGATTGTCAATTTGGTAAAATTAATTAACTTCCTAATCATATTAACTATTCTTGTTAACTTGTAATGTTCCACCAATATTTCGACATCATTTTTTGACTTAACAACTTTTGTTACCATGCTGATTTTCCTTATATTTTTTTACCATGTTAACTTTTCTTATCAATTTTTTTGCTCTTGTTATTTTGACACATCCTATCAATTTACCAACACCTATTGGTTCAATAGTGTTTGTTGGCACACCAAAATTCACCAATTTGACATGATTTTTTGGCTAGTTTTTCTCCACATTCATTTCAACTAATGTGCTACTAGTTGATAGGCATCTACCACTAACCACTTTATGTGGACAAGGATTGGTAACATGGTTGTCACTTTTACAAATTTAACAAAATTTATTAAAAAGTTTACATTCTTTTCTATAGTGACCTTCATTATAACAATTTTGACAATACACACCCTATTGATATGTGTTAAAATGCACTTTCATTTTTCCCTTTTGGTTTATGTTATTGATCTTCTTCATCAAAATCATTTGATTCATCACTATTAGATTCTTGGTGATATGTCGCAATGCATTTCTTTTTTACATGGATATTTTCTTCTATCATTATTATTGATTTTGCCACTTTTGTTAGAGTTTTTAGTGACATAGCAATATATAAGAGCCGTCTTTATTCTAGTTTGTTGACATGTTTAAAAATTTTCTCTAATACAAATATCATCAAGTTGTTGTGGGATACTTGTACATAATCATAGGAATTTGTCATTATAATTTTTTATTGATTCATATTTTTTCTACTTTGCATAATCAAAATTGCAACTGTTTATCTTTCATTTTTTATTTCACTAAATCTTGATCAAAAAGTTTGTTGCACCTCATCCAAGTAACAAGTTGCTCTTGGGTGCATGATTCATAGTTGGCAAACTAATCCATGGTTCTTCCTTTCAAAGAATTCTTAGAGAATACTATAACTTAAATGATCATTAATATTTTATCCATAAATGACACACATACTTTGGTTAATCATCAAAGGTGTGACACTAGATCATCATTATTTTGATGCTTTAACAACTAATTTAGAATTTGTAATAACTTTCCAACAAGTAAAATCATAATAAGTGAAACGTTTGTTATTGGTACTTGAATTGGTATAAGCAATATTAGTTGCACAATCAAGTCAACAATCTATTGAGTTGAAAATAATGGTGTTTGAGAAAATAACTTTGACAAATTATGTTCCATCATTGCTTTGTTGTTATTATTCTCACCAAGCTCCAATGTTCAAGTACCACCTTATTTTGTCATGCATTCAAAAAAGCCAAAAACAATATTGATGGTAGGTTTCAATGTTCTTAAATTTAGTGCCTCAACCACAAATGGTTTTTCTTCATTTTTTATATTTGGTGAACTTGATTGAGTTGATTATTTTATTCCTTCATTAGGTGGTCACCATGGTTTTTCAATCCCTTCACCAATATTTGTCTTATTAATATCGTAGCATCTTTTAATAAAGTTTTTCATTAAGAGTTTTCCATAAGGGTTTCCATTAACCTTCATAACAAGAGGGTTTTCAATCTTTTGTTTTCTTACCACAACCATTCCCTCCTACTTCTCTCCATCACATTTTTCATAAGGATTTAATATTAACAATGATGAAAAAAATTCTTTTAACATTATTTCTTCATTTCCTTTTAATCTCATTACATAATTTAACTTTAGAAATTTTGGAGCCCATAAATCACATGGTAACCATCTTTCTTTTAAAAAGTTAATATTTGGTTTGGTGAATTCTTTTCTATTAGCAAATATGAATTTATGATGAATTGCTACTATTTTCTTAATTGGTAACTATGTTAAACAAACTATGACTAGCAACCATCTCCTATATGTGGTTAATTATATAGTTTCAATTATTAGTGTTTTATATTGATTACACGATACTTTTTGGTAATGTTAAAAATTTATTGCCAGAATAATTCAATATATCATATTTTGGTATTTTTCTTAGGCATATATAAATAATCCACAAAAGATCATCCATGTTTATTATGGTTCCTTAGGGTCCAAATTCTTTAAAGTGTACCAAAATCTGGTCACATCATCACCCTTTTTTGTCTTTTTTACTTAGTTTTTTTTTACCACATAAAGTCACATTTATGGATGATTATGATGGAACCTAAAATTTTAATGATTAAAATATAGTCCTTTTGAAAAATTTGATAACTTTTGAGTCATTAATTTTTATGGGGATCAAAATATAGGGTAAAAAAAAGGATTATAGTAAGGATTAGGCCCTTTTCATCCTATGTGGTATACTTAAAAAAAAATTCACCCCTTAACC
>Ga0209208_10003049_pt1 | contig 24081 bp, 9 predicted proteins | sample S1TSphfallax_3_FD_187694 | JGI IMG/M metagenome (GOLD analysis project Ga0209208, IMG submission 187694) | Host-associated microbial communities from peat moss isolated from Minnesota, USA - S1T2_Fd - Sphagnum fallax MG (SPAdes) (version 2) | ecosystem: Host-associated > Plants > Peat moss >...
TAAAGGACTGAACAATATGCCATAGGGCAAGCAATTATTCATTAGTTTGTTCTACTAGACAAGTTAAGCAACTAGTTACCATGATACTAGTTAGTTGACCATGATCAACATTAATCTACCATACAATATATGTTACTAGGGATTTAATTAGTGTGCTTCAAGATACAACACAAGTAGTCCACATTCCTCAGTAGTTGTTGGTTCCATTGCATTGATAAGAGTGGAGGGTGTAATATTGTGCATGCATGGTTCAAGGAAGAACTCCTTGCCCCTTAATTATTTGACACAAGGGTTTGGTTTGCAATGCACAAAAATCTATCCACTAGCATGTGGAGCATTTAGAATAGGTGTAATGAATTAAATGTACACATTGTCAGTATGTAACACATAAATGGTTGTGATGTTTGCCAATGCCTTGGATTTTGTGCATTACTTGGGAATTTTGTGTAGTGCAATTTTCCACTTTGCATGGGCTTTGGTGATTGTAATATAATGTTTTAGGATTTTGGACATCCAAGATATGCCTTGGGATTTTGTGCATCCCCTTGACATTGCAAATTTATGGTTTTTGAACTACAATCCTTTGTTTTAGGACTTTGTGCATTGTGTAAAATTATGTGCAATAGGATCTTGTGCACCATGTTATTTTATAGGTTTAAAGTTCCATCATATTTGCACTAGGTTTGTGTTCATCAACTAGCTTTTGGTAACATTGATTAAGTAAGGGGTGATGTGGAGGCATCATGTTTTTTAGATGCACACTATTTAAGGAGTGACTAGTATTATGCTCCGGCCATGGATGAACATGTTACAGTCTTGAGAGTTGATGAAATGGACCACAAGCCATTTACTATAATCATTAGTGGATAGTATATAGTTGCAAAAGTTTGCAAATTCAAATGGATCCACTTGATGGTTTGTGCACCATTCTCATCATCGACCCTAAGGTTGCAACATTTGATAGAACAAATTTTTAAAAAATTAGTGCATGGGTTTTTATAGTTAGTCCAATGTTGTTGCATTTGATTTTGTCTTAATTTTGTGTTGATAACAACTATGTGAAAAGGGGCAATGGCAACAACTAACTCCACCATTAAACTTCTACAACTTCAACAATTTGTTTATTTACTTCCTAATTTATGCTATGTTGTTGAGGAATGTGTATTTCCTTCAACTTGTTGTTCTATGAATATTATACTGCCCTAAAACTACAAAAGCATGGATAGGTGGTGGTGCATCAATTGTCAATTATTATTACTAAAATATAGATCCCAATTGGTTTTAATGCTAATATGATACTTGATTTTTCTCAAAGTCATTGTTCTTGTTGAGTAAGAAGTATACATTATAAATTGTAGATGTATTTATGACTTCCTATTCAATTGACCTAACTTTTAACTAATGTTATTTTTGTTTATTATAGTTTTACCATTAGTGGGACTTGTTGCATTAACATCAAGCGAGGGAGAAGGCAAAATTGGATAGAATGAAAATGTGTAAATTTGCAAATGTTTAAACTTGCAAACTTGCACAAATTAGCAAATGCACACTTGCAATTTGTAAAGTTGTAAAGTTGTAATTTGCAATTTGCAATTTTGTAAATTTGCAAACTTGCAATTGTGCACTTGCAATTTGTTAAGTTGAAAATTTATAATTTGCAATTTGCAATTTCTAGATTTTTTTAATTTGCAAACTTGCACACTTGCAAACTTGTGAACTTGCAAATGCGCATTTGCAATTTGTAAAGTTGTAAATTTGTAATTTGCAATTTGCAATTTCTACAATTTTTAATTTTGTAAACTTGCAAACTTGTAAACTTGTAAACTTGCAAACTTTTGAACTTGCAAACATGCACAATTGCAATTTGTTAAGTTGTAAATTGTAATTATTAATTATTAATTATATTTTTAATTTTACAAACTTGCATACTTGGTTATGAGCTGGTATCCTAAATTGTAGGTAGGTGAGGATGGGGGTCTACACCTAGGTAAGTAGGTAGGTAGGTGGATAGGTAGCCTAAGTAGTTGAGTATGTAAGTTAGTGAGTATGTAGGCTAGGAGGTAGGAGGGTAGGCCACTAATGCAAGCCCCCCTCCCACCCCAAAAGAAAACAGCCCATAAAAACAAAGTTTGGACAAAAAAACTCTAAAAAAATTGGGCAATCAATGGATTATTTTGGGGGCAGTTCGAAAAATTTGGGCAGTCCATAAAATACTGTGAACTTGTCAAGTTCACAATGTAAAAGTGGAGATGTGAAAATGATGATTTCACAATGTGAAATTGTAAATGTGGCAAGGTGCAATTGAGAATTTGACAATTTGTGAATGTTGAATTGGCCACCTACCAAAGTGCAGTAGGCATTGTAGCATTTTAGCAATGTGCGCGCGCACCTAGCAAACTTACCATTATGAGGATGTTAACTTGGAAAACAGTAGATGGGAAGTTGACAAAAGAAGAGTAAAGTGAGAAAGTACAACATGGACAAAAAAATAAGCGCCCGTTTGGTATACCATATACCTATACTCAGGATCAGCCCCTTTTTTCGCCAGATTTTATACTGTTTTGTCCATGTAACTTGTCGTCATCAATGCTAAAACCTTTTTGAGACGATTGCCATTAGTGGGCCGTCACCGAAATGCAAAAAAAAGAAGGCTGGTCACGACATACATGACTGTTTTTCAGCATAAAATGACTCTTACTTTGGTTGGCTACTACAATTGATTGGCCCAGGTGGTGAGAGGTAAATAGTCTCTCACTTTGTACAGTCCATCTTTTCAGCTTCATGGGTTGAAGGGGGGGGGACATACTAGTAACATTGCAAAAAGAACAAGTTTGTCTTTCAAACATGTCCATGTGGATGATGAATTCAACTTTCTCTGTATTGTTTTCTAGCAGAAAAATAAGAAAATTTCCTGAAAGGAAAGGTGTTTTACTTTTATAGGTTGTCTATGTAACCCTTGAAATCTAGACCTTGTTTGAAGGCACAAATTCCAATAGGGTTTTTGAAGGACATAGTGTAGGATCAACGTGTTACCCTTTATTGATTCATGGTGTTCTGCAGGTACATTTGATTACTATCCTAATCAATTACATATGCCAAATATATTGTTCAGTAAATAGAGCCTAGACCCATACCCAACATTAAGGGCTGCCTAAAATCTATTATATTAAGGAAAGTAGTTTGTTTGTTTTGTTTTGTTTGTTTCTCATAGTGAGATCTCCCAAACCAAACTACTCAATTAAGGAAGGTTGTTTGTTTGTTTTGTTTGTCATGTTGAGATCCCCCAAACCAACCTTTCAATTAAGGAAGGTTGTTTGTTCGTTTTGTTTGTCATGTTAAGATCCCCCAAACCAACCTTTCAATTAAGGAAGGTTGTTTGTTTGTTTTGCTTGTCATGTTGAGATCTCCCATACCAATTTCTATTTTATTAAAGAAGGAAATTTGTTTGGTTTGTTTGTCACAGTGAGATCTCCCAAACCACAACACCTTTGGCCATGCTCTCGGTACTATGTGGAAATCCTTTATGAGTACAAGTGAGGTCATTTTGTCATGTTTTGACCTATGTGTAGAAAGTTATTGAATATTGAATAATTTTGACATTGAAAATTCAATGAAATAAAATAAATAATTTTTATGGAAATTGGGCACATTCTTGATATTATCCAGAAGTTGAACAACAAACATAATTTAATGTCTAGGTGATTAAATAACATATTATCTCATGTTATAAGTTGTCAACCACAAGACAAATCATGAATGTATGATTTACTTTTTAGAAAATAAGTAATGCTTATAGTTGTTAGAGTCAAAAATTTCACATAAATGGGTGGTAAATGAAACTAGTTCATTTGTTAATTTATTAGCTGAATTTGAACTTATTAATATTAATCCACTTATTATTTGAACTTACTATCATTTAATATTTTAAATTTTTTTGTAATTAATTAATATGAACTAAATAATTCTTTTGAATTCTTTTGACCTAGTGATTAGGGGGTTCAGAAATTTTATTGAATTTGATTCAAAACATTGTTAACATTCATTGTTAATATTTATTTGATGGATAATTCAATGAAAAAAAAATTTATTGTTGCATGATTTGGTGACCTCCAAACTTGGAACGAAAGTTCTTCTCCAATTTTCCAACTTTCACACTTTCAATTGTTACATGATAAATACATAATAGTTTTTTAATACATGTGTTATATTTTTATTATTATTTCTTTTTAATATAAGAAATTAATATATATATATATATATATCCTATATTGATTACAATTTTCTCAAAATAAACATGTAATCATATTATAAAATTAGTGAATTTGTAATGTTTACCCAACAACTAATATATGATGTGTTATATTTTTACTCATGTACTGTAAAAATTCAAAGAAGAATGTTTGTTTTGGGGAGCTATTGAATTTTGAACAATTTGTGTTAGAAAGGTCCACAAAATCAATTGTGTTTAATTATTTTCAATTTGTGTACTAATGGCACCATTGAAAATCTCAAAAAACCTTTGGTTTCAAGGTTTTTTTAAAATCAATGCAATAATGTCGTAAGTTCATGCACACCTCTTGAATTATTGCTTGTTTTTTAGCCTTACAACTCTAGTGCATAAAATGAGTTTGTCCAAAAAGAGGTTTTACAACAAGGCTTATGTGTTCCAAGATTCTTGAACAACCAAGTTTTCTTGTGTTGAACTATTTTAGGAAATGATCGCTTGATATTTCAAGTGATATGCATAGTATGTATGTTCAAATGTTGAAGGAAAAGAAAAGTTTTTTTTTAAATTGAATATTTTGTAAAAGCATGTGAGGCAAAAAAAAAATTGTTGCTTCTACTAGTGTTTTTGTTGGGGATTGGTTTTTCAAGAAGGGTTTTATGCATGCCAAAAATGAGAAAACTTGTGTTGGCAAACATTCATAAATAGTTTTGAGTTTGTTACAATTATGTGTTCATCTTAGATCCTAAAAAAACAATTGCCACCATTTTCCACCTTATAAACAATGGTAACTTAATGTAGAAATTCAATTTTTTTAGTTTCATTAAGGTTATTGTGCAAGGTGTTTTTCTTTTCCAATGAGTTTAAATAAGGTCACTTCAGTGGACAACCAACTATGAATTAATGTCCATGTGTATGTCATGAAAAATTGGTGTCAAATTCCAATATTACTAACTTTGGAACATGTGCGAATGGATGCTACTAGAAATAATACTATTGCAATCCTCTTGAAGTGCATTGCTAAATATGGAAAAAAATTGGGTGAAGATTTTGGTTCAAGTTAGGTGTGCAGTGGTTGTGATCAACATTTTTTTTGTGGCGAATTTTTGCCACTTGGCGACAAAAAAAAAGGGTTGGGGAATTTAACAAAGGAAATATTGGAATTTGTTTTTAAATCGCCATATCTTGAAGAAAGAAAAAGGTAAAAGTCACCAGATTTAGACAATATGTTACTGCAAGTTGCCAAAACTAGGTAGGATTCCAAAAAAGATCTACTTGTCCACCATGATAGTCACCATTTACTACTAATTAATGCTAAGGATCCTAGCCAATGCACTTGCTTGAGGAATTTGAAAAAAAACCCCTAGTTGTGATGGAGATTCCATGGTCAAAGGACATTGCATTGGGTAGCTTCACAATTCAAATTTAAAGTTGTTTTTTTATTATTGCACACTACATGACACATTGAACCATTTGGCAATGGTTGTGTTGTCCAAATTGCCATTCATATCCCACATTGAATCAATGTTGTAATCCTTTTTTTATTATTTTGTTCACAACTTAACAAGTTTATGGAGTTTATATAACTTCTTGAAATTTTGGAAACCAAAAGCTTTAAGTTCTTGAGGAATGTGAAGACTTGGTGAATCTCCATGTTGAACTCATTGAAATGTATGATGGTTAAGTACAAGGCCTTAATTGTAAAGATGCATTTTAATTGGAAGAAGACCAAATTTATTGTTATGTGAGCTAGAATTAATTTTGACTTTGCCAAGTTTCATGTATATGTGGATGCAATGAATCTTGCTAAGGTTGAATTGTTTTGCCTCTATATCGATCCAATTTCCAACTTCAATGATTTTGCATTTGACAAGAATTTGCTATCACATTTTCATAACATTTTGCCTTTCTCTTGGTGTTTAGATATCAATGATCTTCAAGAGTTTCCTGGTTTTAAGATAATAGGATGGGTTTATTTTATCCACATTCACACCATAGTAAATAATGGGTATTGGATCAAGGTTGATCAAGATGCTTTTAAAAAGTTTATTGCTGCAAAGAAGAACTTGTGTGTTGAACTAACCCAAGCCTTGATTTCAAAATTGCAAAGGTGGTTTTCTAAACATGAAGTTATGATGGCCTTTGTGTTGGCACATAATGTCAACAAATCTTAGTTTAAGTTATGATTCATTAGTTAAATCAATAAACATTGTTGATTAAGTTTGTAAAGACACGATTATTCAAGTTTTCCTTTTAAGACCTTCATGTGATTCATTTATTTATTCTTTCTTAAAAGAATCTTCTTCTTGTATGTCTTGTTTTCTTTCATGGTGTCAAAGCAAGTTGTTTGATAGAGGTTTGAAATTTTAAAATCATGCCAATGATATTTTTTGATCAAATCTGAAAAAAAAATGTTCTTTTTACTTCTTAGGAAGTGGAGTTATTAGCAAGTTTTGTCCAATGACAAAAACACACCATTGCTTCTTCTTCCATTCAAATTTATCAAATAGATAAATAATATGGCACAAATCATGCCACATGGAGTAGCAATATTGAAATGTTTTTCATTTCATTAGAACAATATGGCTCGTAGTTGATGGAAACTAACCTAATCTTGGCCCATCTACTCCCATTAAATTAGTAGATTAGATATCAAAAGATTTTAAAACAAGTGTTAATATCAATTTTCATTGCAAAAGAAAACAATTACTTTGGTTTAAATTTCTTATAACATCCAAAGAACTTGGGGATAAGCTTCTAAAAAATATGAACTTTTTAATTTTGCATCACAAATTTATTTTCACAAACAATTAATTCATTTCACATTAACATAATCAAAATAGACAAAATGAGTTTTTTGAAAAGTGGCAATACACTCTTGAAAAAGCTTCTACAATATGATTAAATTTTATTAGACGACAAGTTTCATTGTTTTGTTCATGTCTTCCTTCTTCATTGCATGGTTTTGTTTCAATTCAAGGAGACATACCAAATCTAAATCTACAACTAGTAATTGTAACCATGAAACAAGAAGAATCAACATTAAAATTATAATTTGGAAATGAAAAGCAACAAAATGTAAATATTTTGACAAAATGAAATCTGAAAAAATCATTACATTTACAATTAGCATACCAAAAATCATTTTTTCAATAATCAAAACCAACAAAAAAATTCAAAAACAAATGTCATTATTGTGGCAAACCATCACACATTATTCCAAATTGTAAAAAATGAGCAAAAGATTAATCTATTGGAATATAATACCACATTTCTTTGCATATAAAATATTAAATCCACAAGTTAATGCCAATTCAAATAATGAAAAAACACATTATTTTGTTAATTATTTTTAGTTCACATTTGAATTTTTATGATACCTAGCAAATGATTTTTGGAGCCACATAACATACAACTCTTCAAAAAAATAATTCCACTAATTACCAAACATTGTCACAACCTCAAACCATCTTTATAACAAATGATGGACAACAACAAGCTTTTGGGATTGGATCCATTTCCATGCCTTTAAATATTGGCAAAACAATTTCCATTGATAATGTTATCCATGTTCCTAGTTTAGTAAAACAAAAAAAAAAAAAGTCAAATAATAAATTAAATGGAAATTAATACAAAAATAAGGTGTAGTTCACTAGCCTAAATCACTATAGGACCTTAAAAATGAAATAAGTACATTGCATTTTAATGATTTCACTTTGGTTAAAGTTATTTCATTCTAGGGTCATTATGTAAACATCATGTTTCACTATTAATTGACATAATTCAATATTATAAGTTACTATGGTAAATAGGTTTATTTTTATGTTGTTTTAAATATCTTTAATGACTATAGGTTATACCCTACATTACTTTCAACTACTTTAAGTTATTTTTAAATATACCCTAAGATATTATAGGTTATTATAAATTATTATAAATTAATATACATTAGGTTATAACCTAAACTATTATAAGTTATCAGGGTGAAAACACATTAAAGTGTAATTTTTTTGGCATATTTGGGGTCCATACTAGTTTTCAAATAAAAATCCATATACATTGTAGCAAATTACATTATATTGCACAAGTCATATGACAAGGGTAAACATTTTTAAAAAAAATTTAGATTTAATTGATGAGAAATAATTGCATCTAGAATTTACATTTTAAAAATGAAAATTTGAATAAAAGACATATTTAAAAATAAAAATTTCATTGTATATTTCAATTTATGGTTTTCAAAAATTTCAAAATTGTCCTCCTTTGTATTAATGGCATCACACTACTTTCTATGTAAAAAAAATCATTCAACTAAACATTTTAATGAATATGTTGAGTCCTTAATCATATGATATGACTATGATGCAAGTTTTTAACATTTCAAAACCATTACACTTTAAATTCTCATAGGTTATATCATAATGTATTGTAGGTTTTTTTATTTTATGTTATTTTAAACTAAATTATGTAACTAACCTTGGGTTATACCTTAAGCTATTCAAAGTCATTATACTTTATGTTACTATATATATAATATAATAACTTAAAATAACCTATAATTTAAAAACAACACATTAAAAATTTGCATATAACAGCTTAAAGTATAATAATTTAAAATATTTAATAATATGTTTAGTATAATAGCCTAGAATAATAATAAATGGCCTACAATAAAATAATAATAGAAACCTATGGGAATTAACTTAGAATAGTCAAAAATATAATAACCAAAAATACCCTATGGTAAATAACTTAAAATAACCTATGATATAATAACCAATAATAGTTTTAAATAAAATAACTTAGAATACCCATCAAATAACCAAAAAAAACCAAAATGGTAAAATAACCTAGAATAATCTATGACAAAATAACCAAAAATATTCTATGGTAATTAAATGGCCTATAATAAAATTTAAAAATATATATAATTAACCAAAAATAATTTTCGGTAATATAATTTAGAATAACTAATAATAACCTAAAATAAAATAACCAAAAAATATAGAATAACCAACAATAACCTATGATATAATAGTTAAAAATAATTCAAGATAAAATAACCAATAATAAATTATAATAAAATAACCAATGATAGTTTACAACAAAATAACCAAATATAATATAGGATAAAATAAGTTAAAATAACCAGAAATAGCTTATGAGAAAATAATTTAATGTATGATCAAAATAGCCTATGGTAAAAATAGCCAAAAATATCCTAAAATAAAATAGTTTAGAATAATCAACAATAGCCTACAATAGAATAACCAAAAATAGCCTAAACTAAATTAGTATAAAATAATCAACAATAGCTTAAGATATAGTAGCCAAAAATATTATAAAGTAAAATAGGTTAGAATAGTTAACAATAGCCTAAAATATCCAATAATAACCTAGGATAAAATAGCTTGAAATATCCTAAGGTAAAATAGCCTAAAATAAACAACAATAATCTACAATGTAACAACCAAAAATATCCTAGGGTAAAATAGCTTAAAATACCCAATAATAGCTTATGATAAAATATAAAAATATATCTTAGGGTAAAATAACTTATAGTACTCACAATAACCTACAATAGAATAACCAAAAATATCATAGGGTAAAATAGCTTCGAATAATCAACAATAACGTTGATAGAATCACAAATAATAGTTTTGAATAAATACTTTAGAATAGGCAAAATAGCCCACAATATAATAACCAACAATAATCAATGGTAAATAGCCTAGAATATCTAGTAATAACTTATAATAAAATAGCCCCAATAAAATAACCCATGGTAAATAACGTTGAATAATCAAGAATAACCTATAATAGAATAGCCCAAATAGTTAGTGGTAAATAACTTAATATAGGCAACAATAACTTATGGTAAATAACCTAAAATATAATAGCCCAAAATCATTAATGGTAAATTAACTTAGAATAAACAATACTAATTTATGATAGAATATCCTAGAATAAACTATGGTGGAATAATCAAGAATTGTTTAAGACCTAAAAGAAAATGTGCAAAATAGTATGTGATGACAAAAAACTATCATTAATTTAAATAGTGGTTCAATGTTTAAGGACTTGTTTCTTAAACATGGTGGTGAGAGGAGGTGAAGGGTTCAAACCTTCACACTTACATCTTAGGTTGGTGGGCTAAGTGTTTAAGTGGTTTAGGTTGTTAATTTAAGCTATGTAACTTAGTGAAAGTTCTTAAGTGTTTAGCTTAGGTTTGGACTTAACTATTAATGAATGTATTGTTAATGATTTAACTATTAATGAATTTGATTAACTATTGGTGAATTCAATTAGTTATTAGTGAATTCACTTGTCTGTAACAACTAGATTTTGTTTACTAGGGGGTTGACCACTTTCACCATGGTAATTTTGTCCAATTTCACTTCAAATTTAATGAAACATATATTGAACTTGGACGTAGATTGATGTCATGGGATGATAATCATATTATGTTATCTACAAAAAAAAAGTGTAAAATTATAACAATTAATATCCATAATAAAAAAATCATCATTGAATGTCTTCAAGTTGGGAATTTTTTCTTATTGGAGTAAGATGTGATGTGAATAATTAATCAATTGATTTTTCTTTTCTATCTACTTCCCAATCAATAAATCTTGAAACCATAAGATGGCACCACAAACTTGGTCACATAAGTTTCCAATCTTTCCATTAAATGCAAAATCAACAACTTATTTTAGGTCTTCCTTTCATTAAAATTTGTACTTCAAATCTTTGTGAAGGGTGTATTATGGGAAAATATTCAATGTCAATTTTTCCAAAACAAGGTTTTACATGAACCTCATCACTTTTAGATTTAATACATAGTGATGTTTGTGGTCCCATCCAAATGCATTCATTTAACATGGTTTATCATTTTGTTGCTTTTATTGATGATTTTTTTTCAATTTACAAAGGTTTGTTTCATGTGATCTAAGTTAGATGTCTTTTCAAATTTTCGATTTTATAAAACATTTGTCAAGACCCAAATTGGAAGAAAAATTTAAAAAATTCATTTAAACAATGGTGGTGAATACATATCTTTAAAATTCAACAAATTTTGTGATGAATCCAACATTCAACATCAATTTTTCATTTCATATACCCCCTAACAAATGGGATTGTTGAATAGAAAAATTGCACATTGATGGAATTTGCTTGAAGTATGTTCCAATTAACCAAGTTGCCCAATTCATTTTGGGGTGAAGCAATTTCTCCAACTATTTATCACTAAAAAAAATCATTCACATCTTCTTTGAATGGAACATGACACCTTATGAGGTTTAGATAGGCTTTAAGTGTGATTTGTTTTCTATGGGTGTATAGATGCCCAACATATGTTCATGTTTTAGATGAGTTTCGCAAGAAATTAAACCCCAAATCAAAGAAATGTATATTTGTGGGTTATGGTGAAATTTTTGGAGTTAATAGTCACAAATATTTAATACATCTATTCATTGTGTGTCCATTGATAAAAATTTCATATTGGATGAAGATTCCATTTTTTTCCAATTTTGGTGCATTTTTTCATCAATTAAAGGGAAATGTTGAAAATATTCTTTTTGATAATGACATTATTAAAATTCATGAAGATAAGGGGTTTCTACCCTTAATTGCCATTACTCCTTCCTTTCCTTCTCTTGATCCACCATTTCCTATTTTTCCCAATAATTTAATTCCATTGCAAATGGCTCCAATGACTCCATTACATTATCTACACCACTTGTAATTTTTTTACACAATCACCACCCATTTCTCCTCCACCTATTGTTCAATCACCATTTGGTCAAAAGACAATATCTTAGCCTTGTTGTCAACTTAAAATTCTCAAATGATCTCATTTCCATCTTCTGATTCCCAACAAGTCCCTTTTCCAAAATCCAAAGACAATATTTGTTGTTCCAATAGACCAACTAAAAGCGCTTTGCAATTTTAAAAATATCATGATGAAACCCATTTTCACATGATTTGCATCTATGGTCCATGTTACTAAACCAAATTCTTTCCAAGAAGCTTTTGATGATGATCTTCGTTCATCATATTAGAGAACTCCCTAGATGCAATTTTTTAATGAGTAATAAATCTTGGATATTGGTGGATCAGCCATTTAATTGATATGGTGAGTTCTAAATGGATTTTTTGGCACAAATACAATGCAGAGGCACTTTTGCTAAGGATAAGGCTTGGTTGGTGGCATGTGGTTTCACCCAAAGACTTGACATTGACTACAAGGAAACTTTTTCCCTAGTTGTCATAATGACATCACTTCATGTGCTCATCTCCATTGTTGCCATTTATAACTACCATATTCATGAAATGGACATTACTATTGCATTTTTACATGGCCAAGTGGCCATTTGAGGGAAGAAATTTATCTTGAACAACTAAAAGGCTATGTCTCATCAAGTGATGAATTTAAAATAAGCCACTTATTCAAGTCACTTTATGGGCTTAAGCGGGCCCCTCATTTGTGTTATGACCACTTCAATGCTTAACTTTTGAGCATTAGATATATTTGATGTTCTTTTGGCACAAACCTCTATATTAAATGCATCCACATGGTCTTTTTGTCATTGGGATATACATTCATGATCTTGTTATTGATTGAAATGATGTATCATACTTGAAGGATCCAAAAACACTTTTGGCACAATATTTTGCTATGACAAACAATGGCAACATTGAATATTGTTTGGGTATTCAAATCAAATGTGATGAAGTTCACAAAATCATTTTTCTTTCTCAAGAAAAATATAGTTATGATATTTTGCATAAGCTCCACATGGAAACTTGTAAACCCATTGCCACTCCTCTTCAAGCAAACATTCGTTATAGCAAGGACATGATGCCCACTACCTATGAAAAACAAATAACAATGGCTTCAATTCCCTATGTTAATGCCATTGGTAGCTTAATGTATCTTGCTCTTCATATTAGGCCTCACATGGCTTTTCCAATCATTCATTTGGTTCAATTTTTTGTCCAATCCTAGTTTGGTGCATTGGTACGATATAAAATGCCTTTTGTGTTGTCTTCAAGGTACACAACATATGGGCATTGTCCATCCCACTTCGACCTTTACTTCTTAAAGGTTGGATAGATGCAAATTGGGTTGACAACCTTAATTCTTGATGGTTTATCTTTGATTATGTATTTCTTATTAGTGATAGTGCGATTTCATGGCAAAGTCTAAAGAACCTATTGTGGTTATTTCTTATATTTAGTCTGAATAATTGCTACTACCACTATCACCAAGAAAGCCTTAAGGTTGTGATAATTACTCAAGTACCTAGGTTTTCTTCAAAATGGTGCAACATGTTTTCATTAATTGTGATAATCAATCTTGCATAAAACTCATTCAAAATGTTTGTTTTCATGATCAATCCAAGCACATTGAATTATGATTTCACTTTTTGTGAAAAAAATTGATTTCCAAGAATTGGAACTTCATTTCACATTGACAAAAATCATGTGGGCTGGTATTATTACAAATTTTTTTTCCAAGCCCATGCATGTATTTTGTTCTCAAGTTCAAAGGCATACTTCAATACCTTTGCAACTGAAGGAGGCATGACCATTAATCATTGATTTCAACTCCACAATTTTGCTTAAGGGGAAGTGCTAGCACATAGTGTGAACAACTTTTAATTTAAGTTGTGATTCATTAGATAAGTCAACATACATCGCTAATTAAGTTTGTGAGGACATGACTAGTATTTAGGTTTTCCTTATAATATCTCTTTTAATGAAATTCATTTATTTATTCTCTCCTAAAATAATCTTCTTGTTATAGGTCTTGTTTTCTCCCACCTTAGCCTTGTGTACCTTCAATATTGACTAAACCCTATTGTAGTAGAAGGTTCATTGTTTTTACATTTTAATGCCATCAAGTTGGCCTTTAGTGTGTTTGCAAACTCAAGGATTATGGTCCCCTCTTTTTTGGATTCACATCATTTGATACAATCCTCATTTATTAGACTCATTATGTCCCACAATGGCGAAGGAATGATGGTTGAACATTCTAATTTCAATCCACTTTCTAAAATGTGGAAAAGATAGATTCTTTTGTTAACTTGAATAAAAAATTCAACAAGTACATGAAATTGGCAAATATTGTGACGGTTCAAGTGTTGGTATTTGTTGAGGATCAAAAAACATTCAACAATATCTCATTCATGAAGAACAAATTGTGAAATCAATTTGCTACTAACCTTCACTTGTGTTTCAAGATGTTTAGTAAAAAAATCACCCAATTTCCTTATGATGATGCAACTACATTGTGGAAGGAACTAATTGTGAAGTATTTGGTAGATTTGTAGTTGTGATTTTGGTTCTATTCATATATTATAGAATTTCGTATGTGAAAATTGTTTGTATGTTTTGGGTGTTGGGATTGGAATTTGGATGTTTGAAAGTTGGCTAAAGGTTGTGATTGTTAGGTGTAGGTCTCCCTTGTTATAGTGGGCAAGATTTTTTGTGGTCGAAATTCAATTCCCCCCAAAGGAGGTGGGAATTGGTTGGTGTGATGAAGAAATGGGATGATTTTTGTGAGGCATTGATTTCTACATGTAAAATTGTTTGATCACAGTAGTTAGGAAATATAGAGTTGAACTATCAGAAATCAGTTTAAATGATAAATTAGATAGTCACTAAATGTTGGATATTTGTGAAAGAAAAATACCTAAATAAGTTTCATTTGAAAAACACCCAATTCCTCATATGTTGAAAGAAAAAAAATGTAGTTTAACAATTCTCCCTTCTAAATTGGTTCATTCAAAATATGCTCCACTATTTAATTAAGGGTAGCCAAATTGGTACTTTCCATGCTTTGAGAAAGACACCTTAGTGGATAATCAATCCTTTGCTACTACTATAATGTGGGAAGTTGTTGCCAATTTCTTTTTCTTCTTTTCCATGTTCTTAGATACCTAAGTGGTACATCCTAATTACCATCATTAAGACACAGTTGGCAATGAACAACTTGCATGTTGCTTGTTGGATTTGGAGCATGTAAAAAGGTGAAAAATATGCTTAAAATTGTTGAAAATCCTTCTTTTCTACTAATTTGAAATTCTGGAACAACATGGTAGAATAATATAGGTACATCTTCTTTTTTGGTAAGAAGATGATGAGTGGCTACAATTTTTAGTTATGATGTAGGTGCAATTTCTCCTTCTTGCCCTCTCCTATCTCCTCCCTTGAGCAAAGCACTTGTTGCCTTTCATTTCAACAATAGCCTACCTTATGGCCTATTATTGAATCATCCCATCACATGTGGGAAATGAGGTGTGTGATGAACCTTTTTCAACTTTGTGATGAAACTTTTGAACATTTTGCGACAATTGTGGTTTAGCATAGATAATACATCATCTAATTAGTGATTGGATTTCTAGGCAAGCAATAGAAAAATGTAAGGAGTAAAATTGGTGTACAATGTGAGCTTGTCAAATTTGGGTTTAGTTTGCAAAGCTTATGTTAAATAATGAATTTGTAATCTATGTTTAGGAAATTATTTGAAGAAGTTGGGGGCTAACCAATGACAATATTTGAAGTTGAAATGCTGTGAATTTGAAGTATTGAAAGGTTTTTTTTTCATGATAGGTTGAACCCAAATAAGTTGCAACTCCTAGATTATATTATATTTGCAACTATTGCTTAGCTTGGACTGAACTCACAAGCAAATTATCTATCTTTTGGAGTTTGAGGGTCAAACCTTATTGCAACACCAAATAGACTCAACAACTTGTAAGAGCAATTCCATTGGTACTGAGTATGTGACTTAAAATTGGATGAAAAATGTCAAAACATGTTGGTTTGGTTTAGCAAAATGGTTTTAACCTAGGAGTTTCCAAAGGTTCATAAAAAGGCATTACAAAGCTTAACATTTGCTAAAGAGGAGTGTAATAAATATATTCCATGTTTTTCATTGATAAATCATAATGATTGGCCCAAGTGGTTTGCTATTACTAATCTCCCACCTATTTGCACTCCAATTTTAATTTTATGGTTGGGATTGGGAAAAAATAAATAATTTAACTTGGATGTGATAAATATTTTTGTAGGGTTGCATATTGAGCATTGGAGACAAGCCTCAAAATAATTTCCACAAAAATTTGTTGGAACATTTGTTACAAATATTGAATTTTTTTATATGGAAGTCTAAGTAGTTTTGGTGGTGATCAAAACACTTGTAAAACATAACAACAATAAGTTTGAATTTTTCTTTTCCAAGGGCAATTTTATGTCATCAAATTATTATTTTTGAATTTACCTATGGGTGTGGTTGATGGAATCTATCAATGTCCATTGAAAAAGATCAATTTCAGTGTGTCAAGTCGTATTTGATTGTCATGTTGATAAGTTGTAGATAATTAAAGTTGTCGGCAGTTGATTCTTTCAAAGCCAAGGGTTGGGTGGGTTTATTTTTTTGCTTTATTGATGTTGTCCACATTGAAAAGTAAAAAAAATTATAGGACACAATAATAACAATTTTCAATGTTGAATATCTAGCCCAGTCTAATTTGGAATTAAACATTTAATTATAAATTTTGTTAATTCCCAATGAGAGGGAAAAGGTAATGGGCATTTGCTTGTTGAATAAAATCCCTCCTCTTTTTTAGGAAGGATATATTTTGATATATGGTGCCCTCCAAATGTGCTAGGAATTTTTTCAAAATACTTTATAAGTGTTGCACAATCTAGTTTGTGGCAAATGGGTGGGGGAACATGAAATGTATTATATATAGATGTATATGGAGTTTGGTGATCACCACTATCATAGCTAAAGGGCTAGAATACATAACATCTCTTGTTGCTTAATGGTGACTTGAACCCACAATACTTTGCAAAGAAACCATGAGTCCCAATGAGTTCTAACCATTTGAAGTATTGGCTTCATGACAAGAAAGCAAACTAAGAATTTTGAATATTTAATTTATAAAATGGGACCAATGTAAGGATTATGACGATCATTCTCAATATTGTTCCATGTAGTTCCTTCAACTAGGAATATGAATTTCAGACTTTCCACAAAAGTATCAACATGTTTATTGGGCCATGCTTTAAATGAGGGCTATGCATTCACTTGGCTCTTACAATTGGAAGTAGGTTGGACATAAATAGATAATCTTCAAGCACACCTACATAAAATATATAATTAACTTATAACTAGCTTAAAAGACCATACTTTGGACTTAAATATCTAGAAATAGGTTATGGCAAGCAAATGACTTGGTATTCCATTTATTTCAATGGACTACTCCATTGTTATGTAGATAAAAATTCTTTCATTTTGGTGCAATCTTGGTCTAATTATGGCATCGCATTTGTGTATTTGTACCATTTTGTCTTTGGGCCGTGCATATGGTAAATTGCACTCCTACCTTACTACCTGAAAAACAAGGGGAAAAACATTTTGAAATTTGTCATAAAAAAGGTTTTGAAGAAATGCAAAAAGGGCTTGATAACTATGGCTCATTTGTTACATTCAATTTCTTTAATATGAGCAAAAACCAATGTGTTTGAAAAATACCTTCCAAAGTTTTGCTTCTTGAAATTTATGGTTTTGATTATAGAACCAATTTGTGGGAATATCAATGTTGAAATAAAATCAAATTATGACTCATTTGCCAAATGATAGGAGGGATTATGTTGTAATAGCCTACTTAAATATCTCCATTGAAGTAATATGTGGTCTATTCAATAAGGTGAACTAGTAGCCAACAACTTATACATTGTTTTCACAAATTTGTACTTAATTGTTTAATTGTTGTATCATCATTCTTAGCTCAAACCATGTGTTGCAACACACCAACACATATCATTCAACACATTATGACACATTATTAACAACTTACCATTGACGCAAACAATGGCCTACAAATTGTTTGAATAACTTAGTCCATACACAAAAAATACATCATTTCAACAATACATCAATTTTTAAGAAAAAATCTTGATCTCACAAGTTGTTGCATGTTGAAGCACACACCAAAAACTTCAAATATTAATGATGGAAGGTTTATGAATCACCTAGTAATCTCCAATTGTTGTAGGCATAAAAGTGCCTCTTGATGCAAGTCCTCATCCGGCCATTGATCTTGATACGTATCTGGATTGTTGAAAAGATGTTGAAAAGCTATATTTTTCATTTTAGACCTCCAAGATTCCAAGTGTTCACTTCCACTTTGATCAGCGAGCCAATCCAAATATTTAAACTACAACAATGATGCACATAAACAAGTAGGTATTAAAAACAATAAACATATAAAATATTTGGTTATTGTATTTTTCAGTTCTACACCCCATATCTATATATGTTAAAGCTTTAAGAACAACTTGTGAGGTGCTCAATATGTGACCTTACAAAAATATTTTTCACATCTAAGTTTAATTAATTACTTTTTTTCTCCAATTCCACCCATAAAATTAAAATTAGTGATTGCAAATAGATGGGGGATTACCAATAATAACCCGCCTGGACCAATCATTATGATCGGCCAATTAGAAACAACGAGCAACAATCATATCATATTTATCACACTCTTCTTTGGTAGGTGTTAGGCTTGGCCTTGACGAGAACTAACTTTAGTAGATTGTGCCCAAATATTGGGCCAAAACCATTTAATTGAGCCAAATTGACATATTTTGACTTTTTTTTTATCTAATTTTAATTTTCAAGTTTATATATTAAGCATATTTGCAGCTACCTTAACAATTAATGAAATAAAAATCATGAATAATTCCTCATAAAATAACAAGTTGAACTCACTTCAATGTCAACCAAGTCATGCCATTGGTGCATAGGTTTGCCAGAAGCTTCACACTGGTCATAAAATGCCTCGATTGATTTTGTCATTTCATTTGTGGGTGGCAATTTTACCTTGCCCGAAAGCACCATTGCAATCCATTTTGCTTGAAATTGAAATAGTGGAAATGGCAAAACCTAAAATCCATTCCAACATAAACCAAGCATATAACCCATCATTATTTTTTAAAAACCTTGATATTTAACACTTGAACACAATTGTGATCCATATATGGTCCTTCCAAAGAAAAATCAATGCATTAATGTATTTCCTTTTTTCATGCAAGTTGTATGATTTACCCAAAATTTGCTATTGGGATAGGAATACCATTTACAATTAACAAAAAATATATTTGGAGACCACAAGTTTAGCATTAAAGTCATATGTCACACAATGAAGAAATTCAATCCCAAAAAAACATAAAATTGGATTCACAAAAGGGTCACCTTATATGGAAGACCCACAAAAGACAATGAAGGGGCCAATGATGGTGGAAACACATGCTGATATACGGGCTTTACTATATCAGCTGCAGTCACGAGTCCCTTTGTATCCAAAAATGGATAATAATAACGGTACCTGCAATAAGCCCAAAATTAATTCATATGCATTAGAAATTGAAATCTTTAGTTAAATCAATTGGAATAAACATGTCAATTATGTAATCTTGGTTTTCCTATTTCTTTAACTTGCAATATTTGGACAAGTGATTAACCCACAAACCCAGTGCAATGCATGATCACATCAGCCATCGTTGAAGAACCTTCTTTAAATTTTACAGTCCCATCCTCATATGTTCTTATCACCTACAATGTGAACATTCAACCTTGTTATGCACATCAACAAAAACAATCCATGTATCATGCCCATCACATGAATAGAATGCATCATATTATTAATGAACAATAATGAAAATTTTTAAACCCAACAAAAACATTTTTCAAATTGATTGAACATTTCTTTCTACTATATAAACATAAAAGAACATGTCCACAAAAGAAGTCTATAGAGGAAAAACATCCAAGAAGAACAAGTAGCAAACTGTGGAGTGTGGCCAAATGTTTTGGTGTTGGCCCATAGGTTTTGCAAAATCAATTGAAGAATTCCAACTACGCCCACTTAGATGAACTTCCTTGGCAACATTTGCTACATCTCTTGAGATGTCCATACCACTTGGTTGGGTTCCTATTATCACAACACACTGCCAAACAAATGTTGCAACATTTCAAATTAACTTTGGATTATAGCTTGAGAAAGATTTAAACATATTTATACAAAGTCTTTGCTTCTTATATATACAAACCAAAGGTACAACCACATCAAACACAAATATAATATATATGGATTTTGTACAAAGCTTGAACCTGGTTTGTAAAGGGTTGTGAAAGTCGATAATTATGACTATGCATTTGCTTCCCTGGCCAATTATTGATACCTACAATAACACCACCAAAGGTAAAGTTACAAACACTTAATTATAGCTACAACTTTCACATTGTCAACCATTAACGTTTTTTTTTGGGTGTGAAATTTCACCAATATACAAAAAATAAAGATAAAAAAATGAAATTTTTTTGTCACAATATTCCTATTTTTTTGTATATATATATATATAAAATTTTAATTTTATTTTTTGGAATTTTTTTTGTTGCCACCTTTGGACTTTGATTTTAGTTTGGTAACATTATTTACAATAGTTTCTTTACTATTTAACCAAGCTCTAAGAACTTGTTGTCGTTTATTGCTAACGTTTAATGCAAAATCCCCCTTGAGATGCTAGCCAATGACACAAAATTAAAAAATTGAAAAATAAATAAATCATGGTCACCTATTCAACTTTCACTAATTATCAACATGTCTACATTTTTTTGCAATTTGATTAGTTCATTAAATAAGTGTAAATTCTCTAATAATTTCAATATACACATTATTTCAACAAAATGTTGCAAACTTATTTTACAATTGATTAAAATTTCATTTGACGCCACAAATCTTTGCATATAATTTAAGATTGAAAAACAAGATGGGGACAATGAATATACCAGGGATGTTTGCAATTTTAGGTTCAAAATAATGACCAGAACAAACCACCACAGCATCAAACAATTCTTCCTTCACTTCATCAACAACTCCATCTATTTTCCTAGTTGTTATCACTTTCCATCGTTTTTTGCCAGTTGAATCCATTGTCACCAATTCCACATGCTCCACCAATGTACCAAATTGAATGACATGTAATAGATCAAATTCCTTGGCAAAGTTTTCCAAGTATAAGGCCACCTCCTTGTGACTTGGATAACATCTTTCATCCCTTCCTTGTGTCAAGAATGGAAAATCTATGAAGCTCATGACTTCACGAGGGAGGTTTGTGCGTAAGGATGCATACATACTAGAATGCACACGCTTTCGGTGAGGTTCCACCCCTAACAAATCACTATCAACCTCAGGATCATACACCCACAACCCTCCCACTTGCATTGCTTGCTCAAACACTGTAACCTTGTGACCTTCATGAATGAGCTCCTTGGCCGTTGCTAACCCTGCTGCACCAGCCCCTATAACTCCAACCTTGCAACATTTGTACACTTGATCAACTATTTGACAATTTGCCATTTTCACTTCTTTTGTTCCTTGGGCCACCACAATGTTTAATCTAGAACACAAATGGCAAAGCACAAAGTTAAAAACAAAAAAACTCAATTTGAAAAACTAGTGAAGAAGGTTCAAGCCAATAGTGGGGCAATTGCAACTATTGTTGCTGCAATTGATTAATCACTTGAGAACAACTTGCACACAAAAATTGTACATATAGGTAAGCAAGCCTTCACACCCCTAACAAGGCTTTGAGATGAAAAGAAACTCAATGATGGTGGAATATATATACCAACACCCAACTTTGGATTCATGAAAAAAAATTCAGAAAAACGACTAAGTGACGCACAAGAACATGTCCTACCAACTGACTTGCCAAATCATGCCTCTGTTGGGATGTGCCATGCTCAAAAAATTGCACCAAAACCAGATACTGAGACCAATAAGTCCCTGTCTTGATAGATATATCTATTGATCAGACATCTGTCTCAAGACTTTCACCCCAAAGAAACCGGAAGATTCTCAGATATCCCCAATGTAGCCAAAATAGACATATGCATTGGATGCTGAATTGGTCATCGAAGCAAAAGGCATGTGTGTCATATCTTTTAGCATACACTGGTCATGACGCTAATGGTCTTTCATATTTGCTTTTAATAAAGCTTGGGACATGACCAAAAAATTCAAAGCTTAAACTAGTTTGGGGCACCATAGGTCAAATTGAGCAACCAATCATTATAAAATAGGTAGGTTGTTTGATTTATAAAGAATTTTCCAAAAAAATAAGGAAGGCTTTAACAAAAGTTTGGACACCAAAGGTCTAAAGGATGTTTAATTGAACAACCATGACTTTTGTCCTCTTTGTTAGAATATGATTGGCTCTCCAAATTATGATGTCAACCCTTTTATTATCCATTTTCTTCATGCTCTCACTCTTGTGTACCCATCTTCTATTTCTCACATTTGATTTATAACTTGTTTTGGTTATTATTGAGTTAAGTTACAGGTCCTTTTTTATTTATTTTTCCCTTTTTTTGTTTTTTTTCTTGTAATAATGTTTTACACCTATCCATAATTGGCGGCTTCATTTTCACCATTTGCAAAAAAGGTCTATTTTAATTAACAACCATTCTTGTTCTTTAGTTTGTTAAGCATGGAAGTCCAAATCCATTAAGTGGGTGCATTACATGAATATGGATCTAAGAAGGGGTATGGGACACTGTGGCCTTGCCATTTACAGTAAAAGTATCTTAAGGCAAAAGAAGAATTATGGAAACTAAAATATTTCACCATGCAAAAATTTAATCTTCAAAAAATCCTCTAAAAAAAACCAAAATCCTTCAAGATATATTATAACTTTATAACTAAGCTCAAGTTTCAACACAAGCCAAAATATCATCTTTCAAAAAACCTTGTATAAAAATAGACCTATTATTATCTAGGGGCCAAAATCCCTTAAGCTACTTTACTCTATACTGAATCTAAACACAATTTCCTTGTCTTGGGTAGGCAACACCAATAAAACCAACATAGTAGCTATAATTTAAGAAAAGGATTAGATACCTTGTATTACCAAGGGTCAATAGTTGATGATGACACTATCAATGATGTCAAAAATTTAGATACCTCATTTACCTTCCACAATAAACGGCGCCTACCTTGTGTCAATTTAAAGGTGGCCAAAGAAAAAGCCAAACACGTGATATTAGGTACCTAGGCTTTTAGATAGAGGTATTAGCCCAGGCTGAAAATGATGACAACGTTATGACTATAGTTTTCATATAGTCAGTGAGACGGCTGAACATGCACCCAAGAGGGCTCATTTTTTTTTCCTTGTGAGAAGGGGGTGGGGCAAGGTGAGGGTGCATTGTCAAAACCCTTGCGTAGTTGAAGGTTTTGACAAGGAAAAAGGAAAGGGGGTGAGAGTGCATTGTTTGTCTTGGCACGGGTTTTGACAAGGAAAAAGGAAAGGGGGTGAGAGTGCATTGTTTGTCTTGTCACAGGTTTTGACGAGAAGGGTGTGGAGTTAGGGTAAGTTTTGGTCTTCTCACCAAGTTCCTGATCTTTCCCAATGATGTTCTCAACATGTTCCTCAAGTTCTCAATGTGTTCCTCAAGATTTTCCTAATAAGTTGGCCCGGATTATAAGGGGGGGCATTTAGTCCAGGTTGAAAATGGTGACAAACTGTTTTGGAAATAGAAATTTCATGTGGCCAATGGGAAGAAGGGTCAAGGGAAAATTGGTTTTGGAAGGAAAAATTGGTTGCGTCACGAGGTCACACTTGGGCCAATAACACATGCTACATCTTATATATAATTACAAACATGGTGTGTGTGTGTGTGTCTGTCCGTCTTTTACTTATCTTTTACTTATTTCCTTTTCTCTGACGTCATTTTGCTTTCATTACCTCTCTGGCGTAATCCCATTGGCTCCCGTTCCCTA
>Ga0209208_10003050_pt1 | contig 24080 bp, 21 predicted proteins | sample S1TSphfallax_3_FD_187694 | JGI IMG/M metagenome (GOLD analysis project Ga0209208, IMG submission 187694) | Host-associated microbial communities from peat moss isolated from Minnesota, USA - S1T2_Fd - Sphagnum fallax MG (SPAdes) (version 2) | ecosystem: Host-associated > Plants > Peat moss >...
TGTTAGCCCACACAGTTCTGCCATAGAAACTGTGACAGGGTTGTGCAGAACAGACAACCCTGTAACAGACAGACACCACCACTGTAGCTTTAATATATAAGATAGGCTCGAAAAATTACAAGAATAAGAACTAAACCAAGAACACAACAAGGAAAATAAATCACAAGAAATGTAGGCCTAAATTTAATCCAAGATTGGAAACACAAAAACACAAGGCAAGAACACGGTATATGCTAAAAGATGATTCAAATAAAGTTTTATTCTAACAATGTATGAAAACAAAGGTTATGATAAGAAAATGTAGCCAAACCTGGTGTTGAATAAACTAAAAGTAATGAGAAGTTCTACCCCTATTTATATCCCATTGGGGACCTAAATCATGGAAGCTTCCATAGAGGCTTCCATGTGTGCACCAACCAATAATGAACTAAGAATTAACAATGATGCAACTAATTATGTTAGTGTAAACGATGATGCAATCGATGCAAGCAATGATGCAAATGACTATGTTGGTGTAAAGGATGATGCAAACAATGGGTGATGATTGTGTCTGTGCCATCACCTCCCCTTTTAGCAACGAATCCCACAAGGAACAGTCTTAGGCTTGTTCAAATATCACATGTGAAAGTCCTTCAATTTTTCCATGGCATTTGATAAGTTTTCAACTAGTTCCCATGTATGTCCATTCATGTCATAACCTTGCCGATGAACTAAATATTGTAACTCACGATGTGATATCCTTGAATTAAGAAATTTCTTCAACCTCGTATTCTTGCTCACCATCAACTATAATTGGTGGAAGTGGCTCATGTGTTTTCCTTGGAATGGTAAAAACATGTGGTAAGGCTCCAAAAATGAAACATGAAACACAAGGTGAATCTTCATGGAATCTGGAAGTTTGAGTTGGAATGCCATAATGTTTATTTGTTTCACATTCGTGAACGAGCCAAATTTTTGGTAGTTTAATTTTTTCAATGGTCAAATTGTTTTGATGTTTTGTCATTGAAACCAAACTTGATCTTCGATCTTGAAAGTTGGTTGGTATTTATGATGTGTGTCAACATTTGCTCATATTGCCTTCAAGTTTCTTCAAGGTTGGATACAAATTATGTTCGAATATTTGTTATCCATGCAATTTGATCCTCAACTATAGGATTCACAACATTATTTACACCTTGGATGTCAAACCTAGGATGTAAGACATGATTTGCAAAGAATGATGTTTGTTGCATTGTTGAATGCATCATTTGTTTTAAGAAAATTTTGCCACAAACAAAAGATCTGACCAATTATCTTGGTGATAATTAATCATACATTGTAAATAATGTTCCAAGACTTGATTGATTTGTTTCATTTACCCATATGTCTAGGGATGGAAATCTAATGATAATTTCACATTCACATTTAATAGCTCAAAGAGCCACTTCTAGAAGCTGGATGCAAATTAAAGTCCATGATCAAAAATGATGTTTTGAATAAGTCCATGACAACGAAAAACATGATCAATGAATAACTTAGCTATTTTTTCATTAGTTATTGATTTGTTGCAAGAAATAAAATGAGCCATCTTTGTGAAACGATCCACCGCCACCAAAATGGAATCAAATGAGTTAGATCGTAGAAGATCCATGATGAAATCCATGGAAATCGAAGACCCTGGTGAAATAAGGATCAATAGTGGCTGAAAAAGTCCATGAAAGCGATGTTTATGCATGCGTTGATTAGTTTTTATTTTGTTTTCACATGCAAAATCATGTTCAAAATCCAATGTGCTTGTTGGAAAAGCTTCGTATTTTGGTGTAATTTCGTTTACTAATTCAAAATGAAGATTCCTCATCTTCCAATCCACTCAAAGATTATGCAAAACAAGCCATGATAACCCAATGATGATAAGGTTTGTCGAAAATGAGATGACATTGAAATTAACTTTGTTACTATGTGACCCAATTGTTACCATCAACACCTTGGTTTCATGCGTTACAAGTCCTAAAAAAAAGTTTCGAACATCAATCACTTTGACCACCACTGGTGTCACTTTCTCCACCAATGCCAAATTATGTTGTCGTACCAACTCCTTGTCGATGAAACATGCAAATTCCCCTAAATTAAAAAGTGTTTGGGTTTGCACAGTTGTGGATTCATCACCCTTGATTGTGATGGGCAACAAAATACAAGATGTTGGTTTTGAAAATAAGGGAAGACCATTTTGAACGCATGATGCATTGAGGTCTAATCTCACGGTCCCTACTGAGATTAAATGTTCTCATTTCCCTTCTCTTCTAGCCCTCGTGCAGTGGTAGAAGTTATGGTGCATGCTACATGTTGAACACATTTCTTTGGGCAAACACCAATTATGTGGCCTAATTTTCCATAGTATAAACAAAGATTGTTTAAACGTGGATGTTATTTCTTTTATTTTGTGAGTGGTTTGAATCAAGTTTTATTGATTTGCATAGGGTTGTCATTGGGTGTAGACACCATATGTTTGGGTTGCAACATGGGTGGTGGGAATTGCTTCAATGTTAGTGATAGTTCCCAACACTTTTCTTGTTAACATTCAAAAAGTTGATTATCACAACACATAGCTTAAGCATGGTCAACCGAGGCTTTCACATCTCCACGAAATCCAAATTGAAATTGGCTCATGAGTGTAGCCTTGTCCCATGAAATGTCACATGCTAGTTATTTAAATTCAAAAACATACACAAAAGCTAGGTGTGATCTTTGGTGAAGAGCTTGCAACTTGCTTGTTGCTATACATTTTTTTGTCAAAATCACTAGAAGAAACACCAAATTTTTCAAAAAATATTTCGAAATTGGATGGAGTTTAGTTGTGATACACAAACATAAAAAATCAATGGGAGTTGCACCAAGAAGGGATGTGGAGTTTGTGGATTTTTTTCATACAAAGTTTGTTTACTTATTTGTTTAATCACTTTTCATGTTATCACATAGGTCTATTTCATGATGTTTAAGGACCTTTTTTTAAGATTGGGTAAAATCTTACCAAACATTATATTTTGAAACTATAATTGTTAATTATAGTTTTTAATTTGGGTCAAATTGCTTTCATGATGGGGTTCCCTTCTTTATAATGCCCATGTGTTGGGAATTTGATTATTGACTCATAAAACTTTTTTCCAAAATCTGATCCACCAAACTTCAAATAAAGCCTAGATGTTTTTGCCCTCAATGGGACTTTAGTTGTTGGACAACAAATTATATTGATGCAATAGCCAACATTAATTTTAATGCCTTAATTTTTATTACATCATCTATGCAACAATCCATTAAGAACATCATTAAAAATGTGAAGATAAGTGCAAGAACAAATGAAAAATATCCTTGAAAATTTCAATAACATTTGAATTTACCCTTCTCTTTGGAAGAAACAATTGTGTAGCTTTTACTTTAACACGCCTTAATGAACCCAAGAATATTATTTTTTTTCCACAATAGACTCGAGTAAAAATAGGTCTAAACATATTGTTAACAACTAGGATTATGTGTTAGAACAAGAACCATTGTAGCACCCATTCAGACATTCCAAACTTGAAATTGTGACACCTTTGACATAAGTACAAACCAAACACAACAAAAAGTTTTCTTAGAGGAAAAAGGAAACAAATGAAAAGATTGAACATAATTTCCAAAGTTTTCAACTTATATTAGATTCCTCACTTTCATTACCCCTCTTTAGCTCCGTATTCCAACTTGGGGTGTGGTTTTTGTTGATTGCATACAAAGCTATAACTTAATGATACACATGTGTAGTAATAATAATAAGACAAGACTTTGTTTGTAACTTCAACTATAGGTCATTGAAAAATAAATTAATTACCTTCATCATTCTTTTTGTAGCAAAGCAAATTTGTTTCACATTTGTTACAAATCTTTGAATTATAATAACCTACAACAACAATACAACATCAATTGTGGTCAAACATTTGAAGACAAAAACCTTTCAACAAAATAATTTACATTAACAATTTTTCATTGCTTTCTAGTGATAATCATGATTTCAATCTAGTAAGAAGAGATAATTTAAGATGATCCAAATATGTATATTGGTGTGGAAGCATAACTCATGATTAATGATACATGAGCTATACAAGTATGTTTGCTTGGACAAGTAACTTGAAGATTTCAGGAGTCCAATGTATTAAAAAGAAAAAGAAAAAGAAAATATTAGTGTAAAAGATACTTGATTAACAATGTTGAATGGGTTGGTGAATAAACCATAATGTTAAAAAATCCAACAATAGTTGCAAAGTTTTCCCATAATTTCACAAAGCTATCTGACAAAATATCCACAAAATAAAATAAACCTTGAATGCAAAATATTAATGGACATGAGTTGTGCATGTAAAATGTAAAAAACCAAAGCAACATTGTTATTAATTTAAGTCATTGGCATTGTGGCATCCAATGTCATTTCAATCCCATTTTTTTCAACCATTTTGAAACATATGCCAAAACAATCTGAAAACATTATAAAGTTTGGCAAATTTTGATGGACACTAATTGCAATCCACAATGTAGGAAATCCAAAGTAGTAGTGTGATGGACATTGGTTTCTTTCATGAGGGTGAATATAGGTGAAAAAAACCAATGTTTTCTAGCTAGGGTGTACTAGCACTTACATTAGTATATCTTAAAAACACATTCCAAAAAAAATTAGAAGTGAACAACTTGGTTTAATGTTTTTGTTTTCGGTTCAAAAAAAATTCATGGCCTCTTCCCCTTGTTTCCCATTTCTCCTACTACCCCCAATTTCTTTAATTTTTTCCTGCAACAACAAGCACATAGGGTGGATTTTTTTTCTCATGACCCAAAAAAAGAACTTGGGCAACAACACAATTTCAACCAAAGAGCCCTATTGTAGTAAAATTCACAAGTAAAATGTTTCCTTTTCATGACCAAAAAACTTGTGAAACAACATGATTACAACCAAAGATCCTTATTGTAGTAGAAATCACAATTAAGATGTTTTCTTCTCATGACCCAAAAAAAACTTGTGCAATATTGAAAGGAGAAACCAACCTTCTATATATCAACAATTAAAAAGAGACAATTAATAATGGTGAATGGAAGCATCACATAGAAGAAGATGAAGCTACCAAACATATTCAAGACAACATCAATGAAATATGAAAAATCATGTGTCATGCATAAAATTTCGTGAAAAGATATGTGTGTGCTCACACATAAACCAAACATCATTAAGTTTGAATGTATGTGTCATGCATGAAATTTGGTGAATTTTTTTTTTATCAAACTTGAACACCAACACAACTAATATCTAAAAACTACAAGTATGAAAACAATATTTGATCTGATTGATTGCAATGATTGCAACTCGTAGAATTCATCGATATCAAGGTTGGACTATTTGCATTTGCTCCAACTCTAGAATACACCATTGTGGACTTATTTATATGGAGCTACCCCATATAAGGAAAAAAATTAAACTTACACCATTGATGCAAAAAAAGAAGAAAAAGAAGTTGATAGATACATTTCAAATGAAAATGCAACATTTAAAAACAACACATCATAATTCAATCTTTGAACACAATATCTATTGATTGGTTATGAAAAATTTGAAACAAATCACAATTTGCAAACATTTCACGTAATATGTGCATGCTTTAAAAAACTATAACCAAGAAATAATACAATTGTTTCAATTTATGAAAGTGAATAAAATGACTTGAATTTCATCAACTTAGGATTGCAATATGTGATTTACAACTTGATCAAGTATGGGTTAAATATGGCTCCACAATAAACAATGTAAATTAGGAACAATTGAGGATTTTTGGATTGATCATAACCCAATATTTCCTTTTGTTTTCAAACCATGTGAGTTGACATTGTGTGATATTGTGAGACACACCAAATCACACAATGTCAACATAAATCATGTTTTTCAATTCAGCGTCCGATAAAGAGCAGAGCCATTACGTGGTGCGCTGCGTTGTTGTGCTTTGCGCGTTGCTGCTGGTGCCGGTGCTGCTCCTCCTCCTCCTCCTCTTCCCTCCTGCGCTTGGAAACCTTCGTCTGTGAGGAAGATCGTCTATTGTAGTTATCGATTGCTTTCCTTCAGCTCTAGATACAGCCCCAGCTCCAAAACTGTACATATATTTTTCGCCTGCAAGAACTGCTGCCGCTCTGTTCTGTTTTCTTTGATTCTTTTATAATTTATAAATTGAGCTGCTGCTTCTTCAGAGAAAAGAGTGTGGGGTGTGGTTGTAGTGGTGGTGGTGGTGGTGTTGGTGGCCTGGATTAAATCGACCGCAGCAAGCAAGCACCATGCAGGGGTATTGGTGGCTGCTGGTATTGCCGGTGTTCTGGTTGTTGCTCCTGTCTTGCTGCTTGACTTTGGTGACAGCCAATTCCGAAGGTAAGTCAGCCTTGCCCGATCCCCACCCCCTTTCTCTCCCCTTCCCCTTCTCCTTTCCCTCTCCTCCTCAGTAGCTGTTTGACCTAAGCTCACCCCAGTTCTACAGCAGAAACCGATGGCTTTCTTCCCGATGACTTCATGAGCTCATGAGGACATGTTGGCAGAAGTCTGTATAGCAGTGCTGTTGGTCAGTAGAGATGTCAAACTGGATGTGAATGGATCCATTGAGGCAGCTAGGACAGGCAGTTGTTTCATCACGATAAATTCCCCTGGAAAATCTAGTCACATTTCTATATTCAGATTCAGGTTCAGATCTACAATGTAACTTGTAGAGGAGTTGGTTTGCCGTTGATGGCAGAATTGCATAGGAGCCAGAATATTGGTTGGCTGACACTCCAAATTGTGGGAAGAGAGATATAATGATGGAAGGCTGTAACAGCATTAGTCTTCTTTGCAGGTGATGCACTGCATGCTTTGCGGCAAGCATTGATCGACCCAAAACAGGTCCTGCAAAGTTGGGATCCAACCCTTGTCAATCCCTGCACCTGGTTCCATGTCACTTGTGACACAGAAAACAATGTCATTCGGGTGTAAGCTTTTCACAATTGTTTGGTACTTCCTCAGTTTATGCTGCTTTTTCAAGTTCAGAAAGAATGCCTGGCAATTATGCTCAGTGTACCCAGTAGAGACTTTTAGGGCTCTTCACCTATGCCTTACTGTAGCACATATTCTAACATGAAGTAATGTTGTGGAGTGCAGAGACTTAGGAAATGCCAGTTTGTCTGGAACCTTAGTGCCACAGCTTGGCAATCTTCCATTTCTGCAGTATCTGTAAGCCTTGCTGACAAAATGGACAGAATAGGTTCTTCTTTCTGTGAGCAAGTTGAGTTTTCAAATTTGATGGATTGCATGAATGGTGTAAAAAGGTGTTGGGAAACTTGTGAGATTGGGAATGGATTCTGAATCAGATCAAATGCATGCAGGGAACTGCATAGCAACAATATCTCAGGATCTATACCATCAGAGTTGGGTGCTTTATCACAGCTTGTCAGTCTTGATCTTTATGTGAATGACTTTACTGGGGATATTCCTAGTACACTTGGCCAGCTTGCAAACCTCCGGTTCCTGTGAGTTTCTTCTACCTCCTGGGATTCATTTGGCAATTTTGCCATTCAGATTTTCTCCAGAAAATGACAAATTCTGAATGGTGTAGTGATGAAAGTGTTGTGCCTTCTCACACAGTAGTGACTGCAGGATGGGACAACTTCCAGCCAGTTAAGGTGCAATGACTCTGATGGGTATTTGGATGTTGTTGGTTGCTGATGGTGGTGGACAGGCGCCTGAACAATAACAGTCTAACGGGAGCAATACCACTCCAACTTACAAGCATATTGGGTCTTCAAGTCCTGTAAGTCTCTTTTGCTCTTGTTGACTGCATTTCTTCCAAGCTGGAGAAGTAATTCTTGAACTAAGGCCATTATACCTGTACTCAGTCATGATGTGATAGTAGAAACTGGGTCAATTTTCCTGGTACCATTTGGCAATGATAAGGCCCATTGGGCTTTAGTGAGAGCTTATATATTCTTGGGGACTTTTGTAGTCCAAGATGCTGCTTTGTATTATTGGAATGAGCAGAACACCCCTATGATATATGATGCAGTGATCTCTCATTCAACAACTTGAGTGGATATGTACCAACAAATGGGTCTTTCTCTCAGTTTACTCCCATCAGGTACCTGAAGCTGGGTTAAGCACAAGTTTCTCTGTGCTGAAGCAAGAGTTATTCATGTGAGGTGTTTTAAGGCTGCTATTATTTCCTACCTAAATGTCTTGAAGCATATCATGTTGATCAGTTGTCAGGGGAGGGGAAGTTGGTTGGAACATTGTGAGTTGGGTTGAATGTTGTTTCTATGATTGGGTGGAGGTTTTATATTGACAATGGTTTATATCCATTTGTACAGCTTTCAGGGGAATTCAAACTTGTGTGGTCCAATCGTAGATAAACAATGTCCAGGTGAGCCCCCATTGCCTCCTCCACCTCCTTACCAGCCATCTCCTTGCCCCAGTGACCCCAGCAACAATGACGGTTCATAGAGATTCTAGAAAGACATGGATTGGTGAAGAACTAGCTGATTTGGGTCTTTTTACACAATCTGGACAACCCAGGAAGACCCATAGGGTCAGGAAATGTTAGAATATCCTCTATGTCCTTTGGTCTGCACTCTGTAGAGAGAGAGAGAGAGAGAGAGAGCGAAAGCTCTTTGACATTTTACAATAAAATGAAAGTGCACTTTTATGGTTTCTCCTGAAAATGTTAAGGTTTTGTGACTTGATTAGCCACATGTTTAGGGTTTTGGGTGTCAATGTTGAATGTGCTCCTATTAGTTGCCACACTCCTTTGTTGAGAGACTTGGTTGCAACTGGGGAATGTTTTTGCTCTTTGGAGTTTAAGGTGTCGTCATGATATGAAGGCAGGGTAATTTAACTCCAAAACTACAAGAAAATGACAGCAAGATTTTGATTTACATTTTCTTTTCTTGTGAAAGTGTTGGAGTACTTGTGATATCTCCTTTGATTAGGTTGAGAATTCATGGGCTAAAACTCATTAGATTCTCAATTTGGGCCCAATTTGGTCCGCCTTGACCCTAGTTCAGTGTGTAGCTTCTACCAACCCATCGCAAACATTGTGCGTGGCGTTGAGTTGTCATGCATGCCTAGGGTGGCAACTCCTGTATAATAAGCAGGGGTTTGCGGCATAAGAAGGCTAGTTAGAGCTTAAGGACAAATTATTATAAACTATTATAAGCTTATAATACCTCATAATAAGATTCTAATGATTTGAAGCTAGAGCTGGATTTTATAATAAAAATGCATACTTTGATTAAAATTGTGCAAGCCGGGTTGCTTGTTCCCCACTTCTAGTGATAAGTGGAATATGTGAGCTAGTTGTTGGCAACATGGATGTTGATTCCAGCAAAGGTGAAGTTGTTGGACATGCTTGTGGTGAGGTTGATGCAGATGTATTTGTGCTCCTTTTGCTGCCATTGTGTCTTCACTTTTGTTCATTCTTCACATAGTTGTCCAAAGCTTTCTTGTACTCTTGTGCCAACAAAAAGTCTTCTATTTCTACATCTCTTGTCAAAGCAATCAAGCATATAACATGACTCAAATTGACAAAATTAGCTTCATGACCACCATAACCACCATATGAATAATGAAGATCTTCAATTTGTTTGTAATACTTTGGTGAAATTTTGATACCTTCCTCATTTAATTGAACATGCTTCAAATAATTGATATGCTAACCTTTATCAAAATGTTTTATAATTTTTTGTACATGTCCTAAGTACTAAATCAGCTTCTTACCTTCTTCAATGATGATACCAACATCAAAAAAATGACTCGCCTCTTCAACTTCATGGACTTCTTGTGTAAAATAACCTTTTACACATGCTCTATATATATTGCACTCACCTCAACCTATCCAGTGGTAGCTTAGATGGTGGATGGGCATTTAGCTTAGTTATGAGCCTCATTTTGAAAACTGACCCCTTCCTTGGCACATCAACAATCATCAATAACTTAGTAGCTTTTGGAATTTCTACAAAATTAACGAACTTTGAAATACATCCCTCAACTCCATCTTGTTGTTCAATATCTAAAACAAAAGTTCTTGCTAACACTTCAACTTCATTAACAAAAGTCTCATCATCTTTTGAACAAGACTCATGAGTTACACAATTCACAAGCACATCATTTGCAACCACATTAACATCGTCATTAACTTCCAAAGAAAAACAATTTATAATGTCTAATGAATAAAAACAATTTATAATGTCTAATGAATCTATAAATAATGAACTCCAAGGATTTTCCCACTTACCACGAAACAAAATAATTTTTTTCATTTCAACATCTAAGGCCCTATTATGAGCATTTTAAAAACTAGCCAACTATTGCAACCCCACTTTGAGGCAAGTGTGGGGATGAGACTCGCACTCCCAAAAGTGGGAACTTGGAGTCCTCCAGGACTCCCGCAATTTTAGAACTTGATTACAGAGGTCAAAACACCTCGCCTTGAAGTGTTCTTTATACCGTTGGAAAGGTCTTGAAGTGTAGATGTCGAAAATGGCCTCACATGAGCCATTCGAACATCTACAGCACAAGTTAGGGTCGAAAAAAAGGCCGTGAGTTAAACTGGCAGTTTAACTCCCAACTCAACCCCGGTGTGTGCAGGTGAAGTGTGACACACCGTTGGAAAGCTCTTGAGGAGAGCTACAAGTTTGCTTTAGACCTCGTCCCAATTAGAGGTTTGAGCCGGGAGTTATGAGCTCCCAAAGTCCCGGGAGTCCAATCCAGGACAGTTTCGGGACTCCTTCTTAGGAGTCCCGAGATTAAAAGCCATTCAGATGCGGGTGCAGCGGAGCAATGCAGAGAATACTATATGGGGGAAGGTGGTGGCTTCCCCCGAGTTCAGGCCGTGGTGAGTCAAGTGAGTCCATGTTGCCCGTGGCTTGTCCCAACACTAGGAGTGTTTTCGAAGGTGAACTAAAAAACTTGTGGTTGGTTTTGATGCAGGACCGAGTAACTAAATAGTTGTCCTTCTTCCTAGTCTAATCCCAGAGCTTTCAACATGCCCCTCTCACCCCCCTTTAGTGCTGGAAGCTGGGAACGGCACCAAGTTCCAACTACTTTCGCTCTTTAACATAGTTGGATTCTTTTGAGTCTAACAAGAAACTTGGGGGCGCATCACCAACCAAGCTTGTTTTAAAGCTCTATTTGAAACTGAATCATAATCAGAAAGATTAGCAAAACAACAAGCTGTATTACCTTCCCACCAATTTGTTTTTGGTTATCTTGATTCCACAAATAATGGACCTGTGACCGGTTACGGGGATGGCCGAACGGAAACCTGATGATGGCCCCTGGGTTTGGGAATCTGATCTTTTTACTTTAAGGGTTTAGGAAATTAAACCCGCCGAAAACGGACTTAATGAAGGCGGCGACTTTATGATTCTGGGGACATGGAACTTGTAACGGTGCATGGGAAAGCTTGAGCGGGAAGCCAAGGATGAAACGGCTGGAATTGTTGAAGGGAGGCGGTGGCGATTTGATTGTGAAGATTGGCAGACTAAGACAACATTTTCTGAGTAGTCAGTTTTGTGTTTTTTTCTTTCTTGTTTTTTTTCTTGCAGTTGCTTAGTTGGTTGTTGATTTTCTTTCGCTGCGCCAGTGTCTTGCTGAGCTGCTGTGTAATCTCTTGATGCAATTGTTATGGAGGGTGATGCCGAGGAGTGATGAGAGATCTAAAGGGTCCAAGCCTTAGATTTATGGGCAGGTAGAAGAGAGAGTGAGGATTTGTTAGGGGAATGTGTGTCTGTGGGGATTTGCTTTACATTTGAGTTGTGGGCAACAGAACGTTATTGGTGGAGAATGAGTGGCAGGAGGGGTCTGTAGCTACATATCTGTAGTCTGTGCATGATGGGGCTGTCATTGTGAGAGGATTCTTTGGGAGCTTGGCTTTCTGTTAGTTTGCGTCCAGAATCTCAGAAGGTTGCTGCAATGGAGGGCTTCTGGGTGTTGGGTTTCTAGATGTTGAGCGTAAGAGCAGTGTATAGAGGAAGTTAGGGGATGTGGTTTAATGGTTCAATGAACCGAGTGAACACGGAGGGATCTGACCTCGAAGGCCTCACCTGAAGTTTTTGTTGGATCCAAGATTATGTGCATTGTGGATCGGACATGAGACGGTTCCTGGTTTGTTGATCTAATGTCAAGCACAAGGATTTGCATTCAGTGATCCGATATGTTGATCTTCGCTTGAGTAAATTATTTCTGTTCAAGGATCAAGGTGTTGTGTGTTGATGTGTTTAGAGAATCGTTAGAGTAAGGTCTGGTGCAGAGCAGAAGATCAGGTAGCTGGGAATTCCTGTTGGGTCTGTGCGCTCACCATGGCTGGTTGTATCTGTGTTTTGGCATGGCTCTCTCTCTAACTCTCTCCCTCTCTCTTTTGGTGACAAACCATCTTCTTTAAACTTTATTTGTTCAATCTACCCTATGTGTGAAGTTCACTCAATTGTTTCCCCAATACAAAAAATGTGTTTGTTTTTCACATGTTGTCCAAGAAAAGAGAAAACTTTTTCACAACAATTTGAACCAACTTTATATAACGCAATAGGTAGATTAGGAAATAAATCGCATCATCATAATATGTAAAATTGCTAAATGACAAGAAATCAAACAATCAATAATGAACTTTTGAGTCAACCAATTATCTTACAAGTTGTGTCCATGTTGAACATTACAAATATATTCAGTTTTAAAATAAATCATATGCACCACAAATGATGATTATTCCACTCATTCTAATAGAGTTCCCAAATCATAAAAAACTTCCAAAAACGCCCAAATAACTTGAAGATGTAAAATTGTACCTTTGACATGTTCTTGAAATTGCATTCCTTCATAAACAATACCTTCATCAATTGCTTCAAGACATTTTCTTACCTTAGGAAAAATAATTTGTTGTACGATTGGAAAATTTTGCTTATCCTTGACATTAATGTCTTTTTCCAACATCCATGTTGGTCTTCATTAAATTTTTCAAACACTAACAACAAATGATTTTGCTTGCCATATGTTTACCCCAAAACATGATTCTTGTTGTTGAAAGTAAAGGATTTTGGAGTTTCTTACCCACATGCAAGGGGTTTTGCATCATTATTATTAGGGAGTTGTCCACCATCTTTGTACACATTAAGAAACGTTGAACTTTTAAGTCATAGGTCCCCTTGGAAATGTTATCCAACATCAATTTCTGTTGCCTACTAATATCCCCATTTAAAGCATGACCTTGCAAAGGGCTTATATATTTTTTCAAATATATTTTATGCAGCTTTTGTATCAATTCCCATTGGCTTTTAATTTGTAAGTGACCAAACTGGTTGCAAGTACTCAACAAGCAATACACTAATCTTGGGAACCCTACCACAAGAGGGGTAATAGCAAGTACACAACACATTGTTCCAATTTGTAAAATTTCAAAAGCATTTTTGATACTACTAGATTGATATCAAATTTGCATTGATGAGTTGGAGGTTGAAGTGAAATTTGGAATCCACAAAACTCATCAATCCTATCCAACCTCCTATTTCATGTTGCAAGTTCAATGCATTTCGATTCATCTTTTTCACTTTCAAAAGGTATAAGCATTGAAAGTCCCAATTTTTCTTTACATTTATTCATAATTGAGCACATGTAATGAAACATAGATTCATTGATACGATAGAATATAGAAAACCTTCAGGTTACAAAACTAGACCTAGTTGTGTTTAAAGCTAGCCCTACCAAAAAATTTCTAATGAAATTGTGCGTTGATGAGCTTTTAAAATTTTGCAAAACTTCAAATAATTTAATTATACTTGCATGATATCACTTCCCATTTCCCTTACCACCATTTCTATGGGTAGATTAAATATTAGAAACAATATCCATAAGTAAATTTAATTGTACAAGATGCTTTTCAAAAGTTCTTACATTATAAGCTTTTTTAAACAATTCAACAATCTTAGGAATAGATTTTTCAACGAAAACAAATTGGAGCTTAATTGATAAATAATTTCTTGATTTTATTACAGTTGTCAATGTAAAGTTTAGTAAAAACACTTGATCATTTGTTGCATGGCATCTATTTTCCCACTTTCTATAATATGCAATAAGCTCACTTCTTTGAAGCATTTCCCACCTATTACCTTGTTTAGATTTTTGCTCACCTTTTGGCACTATCATGTTATTTAGCCAACTTGCCCATTTCCAAAAATATGAAAAACTAGGAATCAAAGAACATTTGTTATAAAACATTGGCAAACATTCAAAGTGATGAAATGTCCCTTCAATTTGAATTACTTCGATTGTTAAACATAATATAATATGTTTATAATTGGGTTCAACATACCATCCTTTACCATTCATGTGATCATTAAACAAAGGGGAAACATCAATCAAATCATCTACTATGCTAATGAAATAGTTATGGAATCCATGACAAATGTGTTGTTGACAATATGAAACCAAATCATTATGAGGAATAGTAATAGTTTTGGGTATTTAAGAAGTTGGAGGATATTTAGTTTTACTTACAAAAACCTCTTTTGTAAAAGAGTTTTGAAATGTCATTTGGCCACCAATAGTTCCAATTGTTGGCTTGTTCTTTTTAGCCAAAATAGGTGTTGCACCTCACACATTGTCCAGTAGTGTCCACCACCCCAAAAGTGCCATTGAAATTACAAAGTGTGCATTTCTAAAACTTTTTGTCTACCATCTCTACACTTAACACAAGTTTCAAAACCAAAGTATGATGACATGATGTGAGATGCAACAAAAGGAAAAGAAAACACATGAAAAACAAACTTTGTGTTCATAGAATATATGATTTATCTTCTGCAACATATTTGATGAGCCAATCTTCTCTTCACTTCATGGTTGCCTCTGCCTTCTTTTGGTCTTTTCGAGCCTCCTTTAATACATTAATTTCCTTATTTTGGTACAACTTTAAATTATTTTCATGATTATCAAACTAGTTTCAGGGGACAAGTGAATTTTTCAATTCAAGAGGTTAAATGATGGATTGTGATGCACTCCCAAACTCCTTAATGGATTCAAATGTGAGTCTAAACTGGAAACAACGAAAGAGTAAGGAGTTCGGGCATGCTCCCTAGCTTGTAGCACTTTGGAAGGGTAGACGGGTGTGCTAAAGCTCCAGGATGGGACTAGGAAAAATAACAAGCATCCACTACTCACACAGACTTGCACAAAATCAACACAAGGTGGTTAATGCATAGTTGGAACACTTTTGGTGCTAGGATGAACCATAGGCAACTTAGACTTACAAGACTCACCATGGCCTAGATTTTAGGGAAGCTAGCACCTTCCCCCTTATAGTATATTCTATGCCTCTCCACGAGGCCCACATCCAAATGGCATTTTGTCCCGGGACTCCCAAATGGGAGTTTCAAAATTGCCAAAGTTGGGACTCTCGCAACTTTGGGGCCCCATAACTTTGCATGCAGACCTTTAATTGAGATGAAGTTCTAAGAAAATTTGTAGCCCTCGTTGAGAGCTTTTCAACAGTATGTCACACGTCACCAGCACACAAGGAATTCGGGTCGATTCTTGACTTTTAGTGATCGGGAGTCAAACTGCCAATTTGACTCCCGACCCGTCTTTTGGTCATAACTTGTGTTTCAGATGTTGAAATGGGTCATGCAAGCCCATTTCAGACATCTACATTCCAAAAGTTTTCTAATTATATAAGGAACTTTTCAATCCATTGAATTTTGACCCCTACAATCGCCCTTTAAAAATTCAAGAGTCCATTGGGATTCTAACTCCCAAAGTGGAAACTCCTTTGGGAGTGTGAGGGTTCATTCCTTCACACTCTTTTACACTCCCGGGAACATGCAATGTGACTCCTAGGCTTCCCTCTTGGCTCACAACCTTGCAAGCCCTTGCCTTGGTTATGAACCCAAAACTAAGGTTGTGACAAATTGATATTTTTTTTTATCCCACATGGTACACAATACATCACCCACTTCTCCATGGTTTTTTTCTCATGACTAATTCATGGATAATGTGGACCTTGCATTGCAAATCCCCAAAGCAAATCCTCCTCATAGTCTTTTCAAATTTTCATCAACCATGTTGGCATCACTGTGTCATAACAAGCCTTCAAGATAAGGGATTCCAAATTATCTTGAATTTCTTCAACTTCCAAAACATCCTACTTTAGAAATTCAAGTTTCTTTTTTTTGAATCCATTGTTTTCAGAGCTTTCATGAGAAGATATCTTCAAGACCATGACCTCACTTATGGAGCTCTGGACATGAAGGTTTTGCAATCAAATCAATGTGAGGAGCAATAATACTTGTTATTTGAAAGCACACAGTGGGAAGAATAATAAAAGTTGGTTTTTTATGGAAGTTTTGATGATGCATGCAACAAGAACAATTTTTTTCAATCTTTTGTAAACTTAAGTAACTTTGGTAGCCACAATATTTCCCATCATGTTTCTTTTGGTATGGTCCAAAATTTGGAATATCATTTTCTAGCCTAACATGGAAGTGCTTGTGACAATCACAACATCCACACTAAAGTGGATCATTTGATGACGGTTCAAAGTTTTGATAGCCACAATCATCACCCATAACCACATTTTTGAATTCGCCCCACTCCATTTGCAAAAATCAACAAATACCACCCAAATGAGCTTCCCACACCTTGCTAAAATTTGATTGAAATAGGTTTAAAATATCAATTACAACAAGTCAGAATGCATTCATCACCTCCTAACAACATGTCAATTTGAAAGTCACATCTTAAAACCATAAATTAACAACTTAATTTATGTCACAATAATGTTGAGTATTAAAAAAGCGCAACCATGGTGTGGGCTGATTTATTTTGCAAACCACAAAAACATGTGACATGACAAAAATACACACAAAAAATAGAGCTCACAAAAAAGATAAAATATAAAAACAAATGACATTGATTATGTATCATATGACGAAAAACCTGATAAGACAAAATCAAATAAAAAAGGAAGTTACTCCAACATAACAAGGAAAGAGACATGAAGAAAACAAATCACAATTTGTATGGATGAAAAAATAATTAGTGTTAGGTGTTTATGTGAGCTTTAAAGGTTTAAAACCACATCCAAATCTGGTTTCAAATTCATGTTTGGAGCACTTCCTTCTTTAGCTCAACCTCATACTCCAAAGATTCATTACCAATAGTAGTAAGAGTTGCCACCCCAGGCATGCATGAGAAGCAATCGTGTGTTTTTTATTCTTCTCCCATGAGAAGAATCCAAAGCTCGAAGTGTCACAAGGTTTCGTGCGCAAGAGGCACCTTGTTGAAGAGAAGCTCCAAGCTCATAGCAACTGTATACAAAAACATATTGAGACGCTCAAGAAACTGACCGCTGAAAGAAACTAGAGAAAACAACAGTTACGTTCCCAACAATCTAGCTAGTTTTTTCTGGGTTCACGGTTCGTTTATGTTGCTGCAACGCTTTTACTATCTTGGCCACATAGCTCTGGGTTGGAGAAAACACCAAACTTTTTCACTTGAGACTTTTGCAACATCTAAACTTGAAGCAGCAGCAGCATGTTGTGGCGATGAACACCCGACCCCACCTGCAAATTTTGTGAAGGATTTTTGTGTGGCGTCCCCCGTAGCGCTGGAGAGAATTGACGTGACATCCTCTGCAACGCTCACGAGAATTCACACACCCTACAGTGAATTTTGAAAAAAAAAAAATTTAAATGTCACAATGCATAGGCGATGGCGTTGACGAGAATCCGGATCCCGGATTCTCTTTGCAACGCACATCACCATGCCTCAACAGCACCCCGATGCCGATGTGATGCCGATGAAGGTCGTGGAATTTCCCAATTCTTGTAAATATTGTGGTTTTGAAAGATTGGCAAAATGTTCCAATTCTTTTTGAATTTGCAGGAAAAAAATGATATGTTCCAATTCTTGTTCTAAGTTGCAACTCCCTCCTCCCACCCCCCTCCCCCAAAAAAGAAAAAAAAACCTCAACAAGCGAAGTCAAATCAAATTGTGAAGTTATTATCGTGTTTGCTCCAATGCACACACCCTTGATTGAGAACATGGGGGAATGTGGTAGAACTGATAAAAGTTCTTAAAAAAACAAAAAAGTTGGTAATTTTTTTTCTTTCTTGCTTGATATTGTGTGGATGCGCATTGGATGCGCTGTGGCACAGAATTAGGGTACTGAACCCTATCAATGCTAATTGGATAGAATAGTACCATCAACCATCGGAACTAAGGGGCAACAAGAAGAGTTTAGCAGTTGATGGTGAAGGGGGAAAAGGCTATGTAAACATTGTGTGTTTTTTTTCTTTGTTTTGTTCTCTTTGCATGTTATATTCAACAGTGCTTGTTATTGTGATTTTGGATTCAACAGTGCACTTGACGTTGGTTTAGTGTCTGGCTGCTCTTGATGTGTGATTTTCTGGATGAGTATGAGCTGTTGTTGCGCTGGTTTTGGAGGACGCATATTATGGAGTTTGAAGATTCACAATATATTTGAGGCCAAGGCAATTGTGGATGGCAGTGAAACTAAATGATTTCTTTCCTTTTGAATAAGATAGTGTTGTGTGTCTTGGTGATATACATAGCTGATAAAAGAGTAGAAGAATAAGACAGTGTGAGATGAATGCCTTACTATGGTAAAAGCTTCACCTTTGAAAATATGACATTCTGCTGCACCGTATGTTTCAGAAGAAAGGTAGTACAATAGTATCTGGGGTTTAATTGAGGGAAATGATGAAGCATTCTAAGGACTTTGAGAGAGGTTCAAGGCAATTCAACTTGTGATGAGTCTGGGATTTGTTGGGAGGTATGTTTGTTCTGTGATTCAGGGAGAAAAAGTACTCACTGTTGTGGGAGCTCCAAGGGAAAAATTGGGTCTGAAAATCTGTGTTGTTAGGGAGATCTCTTGATGATACATCCAGATCAAAAATTCTGCTTTGTTTAACTACCTGAATCTTAAACAGTGTGGGCTAAATTGAATTTAGCTTGTTGGGGACAAATGTGATGGTCATTTGTGGAGTGTGGTTGGGTTTGTGATGTCTTTGTTCAGCTTTCTCAAGGTGATACATATGTGGGATGTTGGTTATGTTTAGTGCTGGGGAGTCAAATTCATGCTTGTTGTGGGTGGGATGTCTGTGGATTGTTGGATTGCCTATCACTGGGCTCACTGGGCTCACTGAGAGCAACGTTGGAGCTTGCTGATCTCTCAAGATTCTAGCCTAGCTGTAGTTAGAAAGATAATAAAAAGTTTAGAAATATGTTCCTTTGTTCCTACAGATCTTGATCTTTTAAGTGTTGTAGCAATACTTCGCATTCAATAGATATCCAATTTGTACAGTGCATCTTTGACCATTCATTTCTTTCTTGTCCAAAGCCTTTTTGTGCAATTTTTTTTGGCACCCACTGCATATGGATGCCTTCTATGTACCTTAGAAATTTTGCGATCATTGAAGAATGGTAGCTATGTCAAAATCTCTAAAGACTTGAAATTCTCAGAGCTGCCCAAAATCAAGAAAATTTCACTCTCAACAATGGGGATTTTTCATATCTCATCTGCATCCCCTTTTTTTTGCTACCAAAAGATCCAGCTTGAAGTCGTTTACAACTTTACGGATTTGGATTTTCCAAAAAATCCCATGTTTTTACATGGCTTTTCTGGAGGTTTGTACGGGATGATTCCTCTTTCAAAGTGGGACTGTTTTGGTCAAATGATATTTGAAGGTTAAGGCGGTTTGTGTCAAAACTCAAAACATGTGTTTTATTTTATTTTATTTTATTTTTTCAGAACAACGAGCTTTCCACCATCAATGAACACAGTGTCCTGAACTGAATACCTATTGAAGAGAATTTGTGCATGCACTGAAAAAAAAATTACATACAAGTATCAGTAATGTACAACCATTTAGGTCTATTTGCCATTGAGTACAGAAGCTATAAACTACATGTGTTTATACTACATGTGCTTACAGTCTGAACACAGGTTATTGGCTATAAACACATGTGCCGCCAATAATCTGTGTTCAGAATGTGCATTGTGTGGTAGCTAGTGCAAGCCTCAAGGTGAAAAATCTGGTGACTCCTTGGCCTCTAGTACACTTGAGTCCACAACAATCTGATTTCTCATTGACCTAAATATTTTTAATCCAACAGAATGAGAAAATATGAAGCTACCATTGTTGGCACCAAGTCCTATTTAAAACTTTAGGGGGTGGGGTTACCTTTTAGACTCTAAGTTTTCATGACTACTTTTGATGGATCCTTTTTAAGTCATACAAAGTCCAAACTGGTGTTGTGTAGTTCCTCCTCTTTTAAAGAGAACCTCCTGTCCTGGTTTTGATTCTTTAAAAATATTTGGAGGTTTTTTTGCGTATGGGTTTGAGCCCGATTCTTTCCATTTTTAAAAATCTGATGGTTTTGATTTTAGCACATTTGTTTTGAATTCAAGAATCTCCATGCTTGGTTCAAAACTCAAGTTTAATTTCAATATTTTCATGCATAGATTACACACTCCCCTATGCTAAATATTGTATAAATATAAAGTTTTTTAACAATTTAAAACCATGGTCTGTACATGGAACCAGTGTTCAACAACTAATAAAAATTAATATTTAATTTTGAAGTTAATCTATTTGTCAATTAAAAAACAAGATCAACTTGCTTAGTTAAAAAACTTAATCTTTTTCCTCTTTTCAAGAATATTTTGTCAGGAATCCAGTTTCAGTCCGGATCTAGCAAAAGACTACTTCCATAGTTTGGTTGCTACGCTGGTTCCAACAAAAAGGGTGAGAGCTCAGGTCCAAGTCACAAAGATGAATCTGACCCTAAACCCCAGTTTTAACCCTAGAAATTGAATACCCTGAAAACATTCCTCCAAATCTAAAATAATTTAGATTTCAACACATACAAAAAATAATTGTGAAAAATAATTTGCTTAATTCATCAGATTTTGAATATATATATGTGTGTGTGTGTGTGTGTGTGCGTGTGTGAGATTTCTACAACAAGTTCCAGCAGGTTGTCAAAATATAAAGGGATTCTTTAAACATTCTATTTTCATATTTGATGTCTATCACCAATTTTTTTGGCTAAATCTTCTTGTGGATGTTCACCAGTTTGGCTACATCACAAAATTGAAGAAAAAAACTCTGCACCACCAAATTAGATGATGATGCATTCAATATTGGATGATAATCCAGAATATCAAACAATTTCACTGAATGTCTTTAAGTAAAATAAAAACTCTATTGATGATACTCAGTGTCTTTTTCATGGCCAAATTTTGCCTAATTTCGACCTGAAAAATATGATTTCGACCTATTGAAAGGAATTTTAATAAAAAAAAGTTGGCTCAAATTCGCCAGATTTTGAAAGAAAAAAATTCCAATTCATCAGATTTTTATGATAAGTCCCAGTAGGTAGCCAAAAATATAAAAGGATTATGGGTTTTCTCCACTTTCATATCTAGTATGTAATCAAATCTGGCTAAAGCCTCTTCAATTACATCACAAAGTTGTGAAAAAAAAGGCATGAAATTTGTGCAAATTCCATGAACATTTAAGTGACAATCTTTTTGAGAACCTGCCCGTCGATTCTCACCCGAGTGAGAATCTACTTTCTGAAAACTTTTAAAAGGTATCAATTGAATCTTAACCTTTAGATAACCTTTAAGTGTATTAAACCATATAGGCACCGGTTTTCAGGGTGTTTAGCGAAGTTTTCCGTCAAGTCAAGAAAAAACACGGCACCAGTACCCTGAGTCTGGTCCAAAACCGAGTGAGATCAAAAAAAAAACCTCCAAAAAAGTACATTAGCCTTCAACGGAGGCTCAAACTCAGAAATGCACCACTTGCTATGCCCAAACTGAGTTTCATCCGGTTTTGACCAGTCTTTTCCTTTTTCCTGAGCGCCTCCACTGCTGCTACATATATTTTCACTGCTCCTACATGTACAACTACTATAATTACCTCGATCTTTGTGCATTATGTGCTGAGTTTTAACATTTTATACCCACATTTGATAAATTTTCGTTACTTTGCAGACCTCACTCAAAGAGGGACTACGGAGTGAAAAGAGGCCCAAAGACAGGGTGAAGACAGGGGATGACTTTAAGGAAAACTTTAGTGTTTAGTTAGGTTTAGGTTTGGGTGTCGATAGCCCCCTCAGTGGGCTTTGGGCTCTTCTACAAAAGGGGGCAATTTTAATTTATTTAATTAAGAACCGGCAAGACTGAAAATCATTGGAATTTTTTTTTCAAAAACCTGAAACCCTGAAAGGTTATTTAAATATTTTCTCCTTTTATCAATAATGAGATTTTAAAAATGACTGTGAGAATCGGAATTGGCAATTTCACAAAAGAAAGTGAGAGCTGCGCAACACTGGATATAACAGGATTTTCATAAATTTCTACTTCCATAGCTGATCTATAACCAAATGTGACTAAATCTTCTTGTGTATACTCATGTCCCAACATGACAGAATTGAAAAAACAAAGCACGGGTTTGGTGGCGGGGGCAAAGAGGCCACACATACAAGTGTTCAATAAGTGGGCATGAAATTTGCTAACTGGCCTTTGACCCTCCAAGAAGAAAGCTACTGTGTGTCTGGGGAGAGACTGCTGACCGTTATAGGTCAATCCTAGACATTTCAAATTACGTATTGTCAAGAGAGAGTAGCTAGTATCTCCATGTGACCAAAAAAAAATGGAAAAAAAAACCCAAAAAAATCAGCTTACATACGTACACAGAAATCAGCGTACGTACGTACAAAAAATCATACGTACATACATACATACGTACCTACCTAGGGTGGTCAAACCAGAAAAAGTTTCAGTTTGACGCTTTTCAGGGGGGGGGCTTGACGCTCTGCAGTCAGTCGCTGATTACTTGCTACCCCGCTGGTCAGCTTGCAGTCAAATTTCTGCACCAATTCCTCTCTTTTTGCGCACCCGCAAAGTTGCAGCAGTTTCGGTCTTCTTCACAACATATCTGTTATAATACACTTGCTCGATTGCCCATCTCCATATGCTCAGCTCTCCTCTCAACACATCTCTCTCTCTCTCTCTCTCTCTCTCTCTCATACACACAATTCCTCGCCTACATTTGGATCTCTTTGAGCAAATCACTGTTTTTGGAGTTTTGGGTATTGCAACAATTGAATTAAATCTTTTCTCTCTGATCGAGCTAGAGTCTCAGATTGATATTGTACCTGAGTACTTGTTTGTTGTAGCTCTTTTTCAACTGTCTTTGTTTAGATCTTCGAGTGTTTGCTCTTAGTTTTTTTTTTTTTTTTTTGGTTGAAGTTCTAGTGATGGCGTCTTCCAGGGTGCGACCAGAGGGGCCGGCAACTGTGTTCGCCATTGGTACCGCGGTGCCGCCGACTTTCCTTGAGCAGAGTACATACCCCGACTACTACTTTGAGGCCACTAACTGTAATCACAAGACTGAGCTCAAAGCCAAGTTCAAACGAATCTGTGAGTCACAATTTCTTGTTCAATTTGCATGTAAGAATTGGTATTTTGTTTTAAAAAAATTTGGCTTCAGATTGAGAGTTCTTGCGCACGTATAATTAATTGGGAGCCAGAATTGACTTGAGATTGCATGATCTGGTATTAACTTTGCAGGTGACAAGATGCACATCGACAAACGGCACATGGTGGTGACCAAGGAGTTGTTGGAGGAGTATCCCTCCATCGGTTCCTACATGGACAATTCTCTCAACGACCGTCACAAAGTGGTGATGGAATGGGTACCCAAAATGGCCAAGGAGGCGGCAGAGAAGGCTATCCAGGAATGGGGTCGCCCCAAGTCAGAAATCACCCACATCGTCATGGCTACCACCAGTGTGGTGAACATGCCCGGAGTGGACCTTTTGGTGGCCAAGTCACTGGGTCTCTCTCCCAAGCTCAGACGTGTGATGATGTACCAGACTGGTTGCTGGGGCGGAGCTGCGGCCCTCAGAGTTGCCAAGGACCTTGCAGAGAACAACAAGGGTGCTCGCGTGCTTGTAGTGTGCAGCGAATGCACTGCCATCTTCTTCCGCGCACCCAGCGAGGAGT
>Ga0209208_10003051_pt1 | contig 24075 bp, 9 predicted proteins | sample S1TSphfallax_3_FD_187694 | JGI IMG/M metagenome (GOLD analysis project Ga0209208, IMG submission 187694) | Host-associated microbial communities from peat moss isolated from Minnesota, USA - S1T2_Fd - Sphagnum fallax MG (SPAdes) (version 2) | ecosystem: Host-associated > Plants > Peat moss >...
AAGCCAATTGGAACACAATGCAAATCGTGTACAATAATGGGATCTAAATGAATTAATGGTCAATAGGGAGTGAACGTGTTATTTCCATTAGACTCAATCTATATACACACACAAAACAATAAATCAAACAAGAAATGCACAAACAACACAAGACCTTGTGTTATGAATACAAGAATGCCACCTTGTTGGAAAAAGTAGATGCTCACTATTTCGTTATTCGATGCTAATGATATGAAAGGCATGTGGATGCAATTGGGCTCCAAAAGTTGGATAATTGGTTCAATTTTTGGCACTTTCATGTCAAACAATGGGGAGACTTTATGATACATGTAATGTTCCCATCCTTTTGTTGCATTTTCCATCCCGTCCTATTTCGATGGCATGTTTACAATATGTTAAAATTCATTTGAAAATGAGGTTAATAGACAATATTATCTTTTGTAAAAAACTCCGAGAAGTTTCCAAAAATGCCCACTTGCAACCTTTAAGAAATAGTGCATAACATATGGCTTCAACAATTAAGGAAAAGGGGGATCTTGTTTGTACATTACAACTTCTAATGATTATGTTCAAGCTTTGAAACAAATAAGTTACAACATTGTATTATTATTTCAAGAAGGGTGGTCCATCAAATCAAGGGCCTGATAGGAGTGAATTTATCATGTGTAAAATAATTCAATTTAATGACCCAAAACAACTTGCATAGGCAATATTGAAATATGCACTAGGCTCATATTTCACACATATAACTAGAATTGCACACATGGAAGGGGAAGAAATCTTTGGCTCTTGCCATAAAAGCCAAACTTGCTTTTAGGATCAAAAGGGGATTCACATAGACACAATCTTGTCAATTTTTCTCACCCATGTGTCAACACCCAAACAAAAAAATGGCATGTGCAAATTGAACAACCTTCATTTAGTGCTAATCGGTATGAGGTTGTGGATATCATTGATGGAGGTGTTGAGGTCTTGGAAGCTTTATGTGGAGATGAACTATGACATGTAAAATAATGTCCCCCTACTTCACACATCTAATGTTCAACATTGCAAAAAACCATTAGGCCTTATTATACTATAAGGATAATTACCAAGTTGACTACCATTGGTGTTCCTGCCCCTACTTATTTCAGTTTGTTGTTTCAATTCAAAGGTCTACCCCTCAAGCTTCACAAGTTCAAGTTTTGTGCAAATGATATAAATCATTGTGTGGGGATATGAAGTGTAAGTATGCAATTAACAAATCGACAATTCTATCTATCTAAACCTACATAAAAAGGGACCAATCTTTCATAAGATGAACATAATATGAAGTGAAATTTCTCTAGAAAGTAGGTTTTGTTTTCAATAAATGAAAACCTATTCATCCTTGAAATATGTTTGGTGGGGAAAATTTCATTTCAATAATTGACCAAAGAATGCAATGTCATGGCTGCCAACAAAGAATGGGAAGGTTGTTCAACACGCACTACCATTTATTATGTTAAAACAACATTACATTCAATGGGAGGCTAGTTGGCTTCTTGTAAAGATTTTCAAGCTAGGCCATTGGAGGTTCCCACTTGTTGATATGGATAAATTTACAAGATTTTATGTGGTTGTTACCTAGATTTTGTAACAAGTAACTTAACAAGTTATTGAACTTAAGTTGTGATAGAACCTAACTGGTCAAAAAACTTGACAAGTAGCATTACACTAGGTTCATAGATAGTTTAACAAGTAGTTAGTCAACTAGTAATCTTCAGAATAAATGGTTAGTAGAATAAGTAGTTAATTAGATAGGTAATTAAACATGCTATAACTTTTTGAATTTTTTTGGACTATAAGTGCAATGATTGTTTAAATGGTCCATTTGGACTAATTAACTTTTGAATTTATTTGTAAAAAACTAGGAAGATAGATTTGGTTTGAACCAACTTTTGATTAAATTTTGAACTTTTGGTTTTTTTTCTTTTCTTTTAGTTTGAAGAAACATGAAGCATTTTGATTTTTCAATAATGTTTTCTTAAAGTATTTAGCAATTTGAATATCTGTTACTTAAGAATTATACATAGATTTAGATTTTTAATGTTAAGTGTATTTGTCGTTGTTTTCAAAACCTGTTACTTGGAAATTCAAAAGTTGAAAACTTTAATGGGAATAGAAAAACCTGTTAACAATAACAAAAATTTAGACAAGAGGCAATATGAAATTACAATTGGGACCTTCACAACTTGCACTTGCATGGATTTTGTGACTATGATTTCAAGTTCACTAGGGAAACAAGGGAAATGGGTGCTATGTAAACACATGTACTATGTGTTGCAACATGTCATGTTTTGTGGGGAATTTGAAATTTTCATTCATTTCCTTACTAGAATTATGATGAAGTTCATCGCTTATTGATTCGTTCTATAACTTTTACAGAAGTAAGAGTAATAATTAAAAGTGACACCAATTTTCTTAAAGAAATTATGTCCATTGTAACACTCAAAATAATGTTATGTGTTTCAATCCAAGGCCAAAAATTGTGTTAGTTGTTATTATTTTGATTTAATATGTTTTCATTTGTAAAAGATTGAATTAATGTTGATTCATAAATTTGTTAAATATGAATCATGTTTCATTTTGTGAGAAATCACACATCGGATTGAGTGTGTTGGTTAAATTTTGACTAATAATGCACAACACAATATTGGGTGGTTTAATTACGTCATCTTATTTCTTACATTTAAAAAAAGTTAGGAAGTATATGGTTTCGCGTTGGAATATTCCATTGATGTAGATGGAATAATTTTGCCACATAGACAAAATATTTTTGTATACGTGACAAAAATATTCCAAAAAGATTTTTTGTGATCACAAGAGTCTAGCTCACATGCTCATGCTCATGTAATAACTACATTGATTCTATCCCATTTTTAGAAGTGAGGTTGGAATTGCTACAATTAGGATTGGTAGGAAGGATCATTCTAAACAACAAATTTTTGTTAAAAACTTGAATTTTGTTGGAATTTTAAAGGGTGCTATAGTGGGAAAGAATGAAGAAAAATTGGCAATCATAACACAATTGGGACTTAGAAGTTTGTAGCCACGATCAATATAATAGAACAAATTTGAGAATATGATCAAAACGTAAGCTTTATAGACATGACCCACACACAAGTTTGAAATTCAATAAAGTTCTTTTTGTTAGCAAGGACTTAAGGAAACAACAATTTTTACAAATGGAAGATGGAAGATAGTTCTAAAAGTTTTCAAAGTCAACAACAATTTCAAAGATTGAAAGTAATGGCCCACATACAAAGACACACATGTGCAACATGTAGGAAGAGGAAACACCAACATATAAATAAAAGGAAATAGATTTCAAGCTTGGATGGAGTCATTCAAGGAAGCATGTGTTTCTTGCAAAAACTTATTGAACAAGCAAGACAAGATAGAAAAAGAAAGAAAGCTTCCTATACATAGTAACACTACAAAATCCATAAAAAACGCATGCTTTTTATTCCCATAAGTTGCTTGTGTGTTTGATGCTTCTCCATTGCACCACTATATACTACAAAAATCATTACAAAAATACAAGAGATACAAGTGCAACTTGCAACAATTGGAACATGAAGACCTTCAACTTGGATCAAATGTAAGTTTCCTCAAGATCTTTACATCTAACATTCATTGATGTTGCAAGTTTGGAGCTTTCTTAAACATTAATAGGACACCTTAATGTGATGAAATCTCATCTTACTACAATCATTGACTCAATATCCTACATCAATACTCACAACAAACTTTAATACAAAGATTTCACGTGTACATGTGATGCAACAAGTTGTGGAGGAGTGGAGTGACGATGGAAATTGTGCACTTATGTGGCATCTAGCATCCAACACATGCATATTATAGTCGCTTCAAGAAACACCTAACTAGAATCATCCACCAACAAGATGGTTACACACCCTTTTCTCCATCATTGAATTTTGACAATTTAAAAAAACGGATGGTTCATTATCCTTAAGGCTCTTTGCATGGATTTATTTTTTGGTCATATCATGGTGAAAATTTGCCACAAAAAGAAATGCTAGTTTAAACATTATAAAATCAACAAGGTGTGCCCTTACCCATCAACTGCTTTTCAATGGTACCAAAGATATAACAAGCCCCATGGTTTGGGAAATCTCAATGTGATAAAACATACAAACTACCTCCCTTAATAGTAGAATATGGAGAGAAAACTAGCATACATTCTCTTCACTACAAGCACACATAAAGTTTAGAGCACGTACAACAACCAAATCTCTCCCATGGTTATAAAAGGTAGACATTACCTGTTTCATCATTAAATAATCCTCAAAATAGTGAAACCAATTTTTCTGAAAATATGAAGTTGATATGTTGAAAATCACTATAAATAACATAGGCTACACTCTGAATAATTTCATTACTCATATGAAAATATCATAATAGATCATGGAAAAATAATAATTTCAAGATTAAAAAATGAATTAATTTGTGAAAAAGTATATATATTCATTTTGTCAATGTGGAAACCGACCCAAGGCTATATGGGTACTGATTTACTGGCCAGCATGAACCAACAGCCACCAGCACACACCATGAGAGATGGATGATGAGTGGATGGAAAACATTTGCCCACTGAGTTCCAGTTTGTATGAATTAGTTGCCAGAATGAACCAACAGCCACTGGGCAGCCCATGCAGGATGGATGATAAGTGAACTGGAAACACTTTTCCATCAGGTTCCAGTTCCTCTTAACCAGTGCACCATGAGGGATGGATGATGATGGGTGGACAGGAAACTGATTTCCATTCAGCTCCCCTTCCTATTAACTACTGACCAGAATGAACTAAAGGCCACCATGCACCATGAGGGATGGATGATGGGTGGACAGGAAATGAATTGCCATTGAATTTCCATTTCCAGTGAACACTCTGGAATAATTAATTAATTAATTAATTAATTATGAAGAATTCAGGTTGGAAAAAAAAAATCTTAATAAAAAAATTCCCAAAAAAGTTTTTTTTTTTTTTCCTTCACAAAAAGATTTCTTCTTTGATATATTTGAAAATGATTATTTTAAAAATATGTATTTTTAAAAATCCAATATGTTTACAAATAATATGGTTAGTGAGTGTGGAAGCTGCCTGCCAAGGTGGTATGTACTACTACTACTACTACTAACGGTATGAAAAAGAAGGTAGAAGGAATAATAATAATAATAATAATAATAAGAGAAGAGATAGGTGCCAATGGAAGGAGTGTGAGCTTTTTATAGATCCTCATAAAAAAAGTAGCAAAAAAGGTCAGAAGTTTGTTTGTTACAAAATAAATATGTTACAGTTGTGTCAACCAGGCAGGCGCCTGAGGCGTGGGACAACGCTTCCATGCAGACCATGGAAAATGGGTAGCTATAGCGAAGAAAGCCAGGTTTTTATTATAAAAAATGGTCTTTTCCTCTGTTGCCAGAGTACCAGAGTACACACACACACACACACACACACACACACGACTACTCAAAGGAAGTACCTCATGTTGGTGAGAATGTGGGACCCTTATTCAGAGTGAGAGTCAGAGAGAATCCCGTCTCTTATCTGCTTCACACCTCGTAGGCTCCACACACACCCAAATCCATTCCAATCCTTTTATCTTTCTGCAAGTCTCGCGCGCCCACACACACACACACACACAACTTCATTTGCAACTAGGTAGTTCAATTACTTTCCTCACAGCAAACTAACTGAGAATAAATTAGAGATATCGTAGTAGTAAAGTCAGCTTGTCTTCATTCACCCTGTCTTTCGACCTCCTTTCACCCCTAACCCCCTTCTTTTAGAGGTATCCGTAAAGTAAGGAAATTTTGTTAAATCTCAGTATGAAATGCTGAAACTCAGTACGAATCAAAGTAAGGAAATTTTATTAAATCTCAGTATGAAATGCTGAAACTCAGTACGAATAAAGTAAGGAAATTTTATTAAATCTCAGTATGAAATGCTGAAACGCAGTACGAATCAAAGTAAGGAAATTTTATTAAATCTCAGTATGAAATGCTGAAACTCAGTACGAATAAAGTAAGGAAATCTTATTAAATCTCTGTATGAAATGCTGAAACTCAGTACGAAATGCTGAATCTCAACATTTAATGCACAACGTTCGAGAGGAATTGTAGTACCTGTAGAGGTAGGAGCAGTGAAAATCTGCTGTTTGTGGTTTTCAATAAAGCTAACCCCAATAAGCCAAGATTAGCTCTGTTCCCAATAAGCCAAGATTAAGTCTACTTTGTTGAGATCAAGTCTCTCAGATGAGTGCTACTTTTCTCAAAGAGATGGTACCATAATAACAAGATGCCCAACCCCCCTCCCCCAATCCAAAACCAGCCATGAATAAAAACCCATTTGACCCATTTCCGCATGTGAACAAATTTGGAAGAAATGTGGGTTTGTTGCGAGAGTTGAAATCTCTGGGGTTGGATATCCAAAGCAACAAGTTCATTCTCGAAGTAAGAGAAAGGAATTCAAAATCAAAACCTGGTGCAAATCTATAATAATGCATTGATCTATCTAGGAAATTTTTCATGGATGAATTCCAAATCCCCCAACACACTTGTCTCAAAAAGGTTGTTGCATAACAAAATTGGCAAAGAAAATGTCCACATAACAAATTTGTACGGTGAAGTTTGGGTGAAAGTACATACTTTTCACCATTGAGAAAAGACAGCATAAGAATCTGAGTTGTTAGAATGCATATGAACAAGTACGAGTTTGACCCACTTTTGTTCTTTTGAGTGATATAATAATAAAGACTAGCATAGCTGTGCAAAAAATTTGCAAAAAAAAAAAACATGATTCCAAGAACTTTTTTCTTTCTTTTTATTTATTTTTTTGATGTTGCATCAATTACAAGTATCTTTAAAACCATTAGGGTTGCACACTACTAATGACATTTAACTATGTGGTTGTGTGTTTGGGGAATGGATATTTGTTTTTATTATTTATATTTTTGTGGAAATACAACCACATTTCTTGGACAATGTAGATAGATTGTTTGAGGTTGAGTCCAACTACTATATCAATTGATATGTTATTGTAAAAAACCCACAAGATGAGCCATCCGGCTATTGCATGACATTTGCATATGTATATAACCAATGTTTGACATTAATTATTTCGATTCTTAATTGTATGATATTATTTCGTAATTTTTTCATTGTAAGTGTGTTTGAATCATATATTGTGCAATGTAAGTCTAGTGTGGATGCGTGTATTTGGACTAAAATCTAATTATTTTTGTTTATGAAAAGGTGTTGTAAACATTTTGATACATATCTATGTATGACTCTTATGGTTGCGTATGTGTGTTGTTTGTATCCTAATGGTTGTAGTTTTTAAAAATATAACATTTGCATCATTGTTGCCATATGTTGGTCATTCAATCATCTTAAGGGATTTAGGAGGATGTTTTCATCATTTATGGTTAATTGAAAAATTTTGTGCCAATAGTCAACAATATCATTATCAATTATATTGTTATTTAAATCTTCTTTTATCATAAATAATTTTTTTTTGTTGTCAGATCTCAATGTGTAGTGTTTTTATTTTTGTTTAGTTATATCATGTTTTGAAATAGGTGTTACCATTTTATTGATCCTTTTTTTAATTTAGTTTTGCTTGCGTCTTGTATAGTGACATTTCATATGATTATTAGTTCGTTTATGGAACATAAACATGATAATGTCACATATATGTTGTGCATATTAAGTTGAACATTATCAAGTGATTGGCAAAGGCCGACAATCAAGTGGTCAAATGTTTGTCCTTGTATTTTGAAGTTTATTAAATAGAAAATTAATGCAAGTGGTAGTTGATATCTATTGATTGTGAAATTCTTGGATGTGTTTGTTCAAATATTTGATGGTGATATTGGAAGCTTCTTGATATGGGTGTTATTGAAATGACATTTGTAGGGAGTATGTCAAGTGATGTTTTGTAAATTTATGTGTTTGTTTATGAATTAATTGAAATTGATTAAAACATTCAATGTAATTAATGTTTTTGTTTACAATTCTTGGTTTGGATTTATTTATTTTTTGTTACAATCACTTTCCTTCCTTTTTAGATTTTAAACGAAGGCATTAAATATTGAGTTTCGATGGATATTATTTGCCTTGTAATGTATTTTATGTCCTTGCATATTGGGTTTTTTTTATGTGTTAATTGCAATGATAATGTAACATTTTTATTTCAACATTATTGAATGGATATCTATGATGTAATGGTTTGTGGCATTTCACAATTTGTTGCAAGGTATTATGAAGGTTATTACCTTCATGGGATCATGAATTAAGTTGACACTTCAATTAGATGGAAAACATGTTTTTAATATTTCAAATTTTAATTTTAGAATATTTTTAGTTCTTAGGTTCTCTAGAAGTTTAGCATATTGTGTGTTTTTTCTTTGTCTCATTTGTTCCATGAATATGACATTGTTTGGTTGAATGTAATTTTCCCAAAGATTTCCTATAACCTTTTTTTGAATTGATTTTGTAAATGAAAAAATCAATTGGATGCGTGTTGAATATAGTGGTGTGTCATTTATTAGTGGAAATTGTAAAAAAATTCCCATGAACATTATGTTGATTCCTCCAAATGGTAAAATGTTACATTTTAATCTCTGTAGTTTTATATGCATCATGGTAAGTAATATACAACCTACCATTGATATTTCATCAATTATGATGAATTGGATTTTTGGCCATATGTCCATTATTGAAATTGTTTATTTACATTGGTGTGTTTGTCAATTGATAATCCTAATAAAGCATGGATTGTTGTCTTGTTTACTAGTAAGGTTGCATTTGTAATGTATGTCATAACTTTTTGTTTTTATTTGTTTTGTATACTTAGAAAATAATTTTGGACTACTTTAATCATTCGAGTTTTTCTAATACTCGTAGCTTTTCTTACATATTGCAATAGTTGTTTATTTGATTTGTTTTCAATAAAGTTTTCAAATAAAATAGTTTGTAGATTCTTTAATTTATATTTTTTCCTTTATCATTTTTTTGATTTAATATTTTTGGATGAACATTTGTTTCATCAATGAAGCTTATTTTTTCATATGATTTTTGATGTCATATGAATCAATGTCACTAAACAAAAATCAAGGTATTTTAGGATGTGAATTTTGATTCATATTTGTTCTATCCTTATCTTATATGAATATGGATGTAAATATTCTGGTGTTGTATCAATATTTGGTATTCAAGTGCATGTTTTAGTTTTTGATTCCACTATTTGATAAGTTTTTAATTTTCAATGACGATGATTTTCATTGATTAAAGGTTGAAGGAACACATATAAGTGCATAACATTTTTTATGCATTTCCATGATCCATTTTAGCACATGTTAAATTATATGTGTGTTGATTGCATGTGTTTATTAGTTTATAAATGTCATTTTTTAATCGTTTTAGAAAGGTTTTATCTTTAGTATCATGGGGCCTTGTGGTGCAAGGATGTATGTGATCAAGATTTTTTTCCACCATTGTTGAACTTTACATTATCAATTTTTGTGTAATTATATAATTTTAATATACAATCATATTTTTTCAAAAAAATCATCATCATGTAACAATTATATTAGTGTGTTGGGATCCAAAGAATTGTTAAGCCACAACAATGTATGTAAATTGCCAATTTTTTGTAATTTCATAACAACCATAATGGGCTTTTATGTGACCAAACACTCAAATATCATTGTTTGATTTTATTTTTTTGTGTCTTTCAAATGTATCATGTACTTTAAAATGGCATTCATAATGGCATATACAAATATAGCTAAAAAGCTTTTGGATTTATCATTACATCCTTGCACCGTTCATTCTTGGTCATCATGTTTGTGTCATAAAATAAGTCGAAGTTTATGTGTTGACCATTTAAAACTACTAATAATGGATGATGAATGAATGCAAGATTTAGAGCATGAAAAATAAACTTAGTGTTCACATGAAGTTTATCATACTAAAAATTTGGTCTTTTTGTGTTGTGTGGATATTTCCAAATGCCATGACATATTTACTATAAACTATTAAATGTCATAATAAACTACATTTTTTTCTTTTTGCAATTTATGTTTTATGGATTATTAATGATGTGCCAAAGTCTATTGTTTATATTTTAAATTGATAAGTTGTTTTTCTTTTTTGTTTGATGATTGTTAATTTAACCCTAAGACATTTTTGTTTTTGTTGTATTATGTTAAATATAAAGAATGGAAATAAATGATGTTTTGAAAATGGATAATGATTTTCTTCCAAATTCCTCAAATGTTTCAAATGAGTTTATAATGATACTTTCATGGGTCTATTGTTCATTTCAAAGGCATCAATTCCAAAAGGAAATAAGGTGGGAAACATGCACATTATGTGATTTGGGTTGTATTCATTGACCATTATGATGATTGTAAGAGAAATATTTGTTATGGTGTAAGTTTTGGAATGCATTGCTGATTTTTTTCTTGTTGATTTATGTATATTTCATTGAAATCTATTAAACATGACATTTTAATGACATATTTGGATCAATGACATTAATGGGTGAACAACAAGCGATCAACAATGAGTGGTGCCTAGTGAGGGAGCTCAAGGGATCAAGAAAAAATCTTTGGAACATATTCCATGCTACATCAACAAATATTATTGGAATATTTTCATGCCACATGGATTCAATGTGTCTTCCATGCCACATGGATTGTGATATGGCAAAATATTTCACGATGGGGCTTAAAATATTTTCCCATGTGGAGAAAGGTTTAACATGAACACACCAACTACTCTTTCAATCATTGTATTTATTTGTTCAAATGTTGTTTTTTATTTGTAGCATTAAAGTGGGAGGTTTTGAAGAATGGAAATGCTAGATGGAATTAGAGATTCAAGACAAATGGAATTGATCACAAATGTAGCAAAAAGATTCACAATATGACCAAAGCTTGTTGTAGAACCCAAATGCACCACCTTTAAAGCATTCACCACAATTGAAACAATTTAGCTTTGCTAAGAATGATGGAATTATAACGTAGTTTAGAATTGAATTTCTTGACCAAATAATACTAAATTAGTTCTTTTAACACAGTCTTTTGAACATCTCTACTAGCAAGGTGAATTGTATTTTGTACAAATATTCATATGAATAGTGCAAATGAAATAGGCACATGAAAATTGATGTAAATGTAACCTTATTATCATATCATTTGTTTTCACATGCTTTAACTTACACCCACAAAGGTTAAACCTTGTCTCAACTCTAGGTGGGGTAATGAACGAATTGTTCAATTTATCCACAATACATCATGTTCTATAGGATATGATACATGTGCCTACATTGCACCCCATAATTTGCATTCACCCAAATAAGTTGTTAATATTATGACAAAGTATATGCAAGAGGAACTCGGGGTAATTTCCAACTATCACATCATAATGTTTGTGGCTAGAAAGTATGTTGTAGATTTGTCCATAACATGTGGCTAGACATTTACATGCAACAAAATAGTCATAGGGATGAATAATTTATTGCTCTCCTAGTTGTTGGTATGTTGTATAAATTTGAACATTAAAGGTCATCTCACCTATTTGCCACAAGTTATAAGCCAATTACGTGCATTTGCAAGCTTGATGAGATTTTGTGTGTAGATAATAAACAATTGGTAATTGTTTATAGTAGAAGGTTAACCTTTAAATTTAGATTCTGAGGGTTGTTATTATGTTTAGAGTTGAAAAGGAACCCAACATCTTCCAAACATGATACCTTTTTCTAAATCAAATCAACACCCTACCGGACTAGCCATGCAATTGAAACTTGTAGCCTAGCAACAATGAACTTTCACACAAACCCACTTAGACAACAACTTAAGTCAACAAGACAAAACTAAAGATTATGATGATTTAGAGCTCCATTTCAAAATTAAACCCAAAAACTGAAATAACATGGAGTTGGAGTCCCACTTGTCATTTTGTGTATTGATCTTTGCTACACATTTGACACTTGTATTTGTTTGCATTATGGAATATTTGACTGTGGAACTAGGTGGGCACCATAGGCCATAGACCATTCCCACAAGCAATCTTTATCACCTTTAACCCACTTTGAAAAACTATTAGAAACATATTATCTGAATTACATGGCCACTAATGGATGTGTAGATCATCAACACTACTAGGTTGACTTGGGGAGCGGCTAGACATGGACAAAAGAAATTGACACATTTGGCTTATGCGAATCATCATATGCCGTTGAAGAACGATTAGCACTGCATTTGGTTAAAGCAAACATTTTGAGGTGAAGAATCCTCGTTATGAATGAAGACCCAAAAGGGTGAAAGCACACCAAGCTCCCCCAAAATTGTAATCACACATATAATCTTTTTGCAATTAAAGTTTTGGTAATGTATGGACATCACATCTTGTATTATTTTTGCTTTTAAGTATATTTGATTAGATTTAGACCTCATCTAATCAATTATTTTGAAAAAGTCAACAAAAATTGAGGATTTTGAACAAATGTAATATATTTGTGACAAAATAATACCCATCACAAAAATTTGAACATTTGAATATATATTTCAAAACTAGTGTTGTCGATGGAATTCTTCGGTGAATTTTTTCATGGTGTATGATATTGATATAAATCAATTAAATATAGGACAATTTAGAAATTTAAAGTTTTTGGATGAAATTCCATTAAAAAAAATGTGTTTTTTTGCATTTTTTTAGTACTGAATGCATAATAATATCTTTTTTAAGGAAAAAAATCACCACCATATCAAAAAGGAAGAGATTTTATAAACATGCATTGCATTATTCTTTCAATTTTCTTTTGTTTGGTAATGTTTCATGAATCATAAACATGAGGCCCTATGGCCTTTGAAAAACTGTAAGTTATATATTTTATTACATTGATGTTATCCAATCCTCTTCATTTAACCATTGGATCAAAATTAATTTTGAATCAAAATGAACTTTGCGTTCAAAAATGTTGTTGTGTAAATTTTAAAGTTTTTTATTTGTGTTTAGAATAACCAAAGGATACCATCAAGATTTTAGCTTATTGCATATTTTAATACTTGTTATACATGACCTTTTTTGAGCAAAAGTGGCTCACCCTTACTATGTTTTCACCCAAAAGCATAATGTGTGATAGTTATCACAAGCTTGGTAGGATCCCCCAACACATGGGCCCTCTTCAATAGCAATTTATTCTTGTTAAGACCATGACTAAATGGATCGTTGCATAAGTAATGTCAATATAATTCGGACTATTTAAAAACCCAAACATAGTTGTTACATGTCAATGTGTACAAAGAGGTGTCGTGTTTTCTTTATTGTTGCAACTAGATGTTATGCATAATCTTAGCAAGATTGCAAGTTAACATGTTTGCCCACTAGATATCACTGAACATTTGTAAATGTAAGCAAAACAAAATTAACTTAAAAGTTGATCGATTAAAAAGATGAAAAAAAATCAGTGTACATAATCTATAAAAGAAAATTTTACATGAACCATGAAACCACCCCATTGTTTAACAAAAAAATGCTAGAAGCTAAGTTGATTGCCAAGCTTATGAATTCCAATTTCAGAAAACCACCAACAATAAATCATCACATATCAAATGTCCTTTTCTTCTAAAAACTTGGCATTTTAATTTGTATTCGTAATAAAGGGCCTTGTGTTGATATAATTTATGTTTAATTAGTTGTTTGGCATGTTTTTTGAGTGATTAAGTCTAATAGAACAAACATGTACACTTTTTGTCAACCATCCTAACATGAACATCCTCATAACCATAAATGATTCTAATAACATTCTAATTTGCTTATGTGTTGTTTGCCATGAATCTTTCAAAATTTGGTTTGGGAAACCTGTGTTTGACCATTGTGTTGTTTAGATTTGTCCACATGATCTATTGTGTTTTTGTGTCTTGACATTACATGTCACAAATTGTAATTGTCATGTTTTTGCAATATGTCGGATCGTATATTACATGGCAAACCATTGTTGTTTAGCCAATAACGTGCATGACATGGTCAAACATAATCCAAGAATTCTCCAAATCTCCCCCATGTTGATTCGTGCAACTAGGCCCATTCCATTCCCAACCCCATCAATCAATATCTTAAAGATGAAAATTACCTTGTGACTAAAAATTAGCCATGGAAAACAACATTTTAAAATACAACTATAAATATTCATGGACTTCAATTCTAGGATGTTATCAATGTAGCTTCCCCGTGAATGATGCTTGAATTAAGAAAAAAAATAATGAACATTTGGAAAATTCAATTCAACAAACTTGTCTTGGATGTATTCAAGAATTGCTCACCCTTCAGAAGTTTGAAGTTGTCATTGTTGCTGTCATTGAACAAATGTTTTGCCAAGAAATATTTGTTCATGCTTTTAAGGAAATTCCTAATGTTTTTGCATTGATTTTTTGGTTAACCTCATCTTCAATCAACATTTTAGTTTCTTCTATAGGGTCTCTACACTTCCATATGTAACAAGGTGGAGATGCACACTAAGGTGAATCATTGCTCTTGAAATGGATTGGAGTATTTGGAGAACATAATAAATTTGAAATTATAGAATAGGAGGGAATTGTAAAATTTGCATTCAAGCGAAGAAGTAGGAGGACCTAACACCATTTGCCTTTTGATTGGAATGTGCGCCAATTTTGGATAATTTAGATAGTCTTGTTGTGAGCAACAAAACAAGAAGAAATTGTGGTCATTATGCACACAACTCAAGTGACCCAAATAATAAACCTTCATGAAGTTCAAGCCAAAACTATTATTGAGATTGGTTGTGATCACTTTCGACTAAACATAGTCAATTTATTTTCTATCCATAACTTACATTTGTGATGAGTAGTGATGTTTTGGGATAGGGGAGGCATCTTGAACAAAATATCTCTATTGAATGTCATCAACAAGAAAAAGACGTTACAAATAATAATCTCATCCTAGTATAAATTTTGCAACTTGTTAGGAGTTTGTCAAGTTAACGGCATTGTGCAGAGATAATTAACTATCAATTGAACACTTATGATTAACATGGAGGGGTGCGATGTGGATTGAGACAATGTTGGCTACAAAGGAGTCAAATAGACCATGGCCTTGAATGATGTCATACTCTACAATTGGGGTAGTGCAACTCTTATCTTGAAGATGAATCAAAAAAATTGATGAACATGAATGATGGAAGAATGTTTAAAAATTGCAATTCAATATCAATATATTTAGTTTCTTGTTTTGTACTTTTGTTCACAATTGTTGTTTTGACCACAAATGCAACAATTCTTAGCATCAAAATGGTTTCCTACAAATGAGTAGGCATGTTTTCACCAATGACCTTGTATCATCTAGAACTCACCACCCATTGCTTTCCTTATGTTATAGTAATTGGAATCTAGTACACTGAATTTGAAACATTGTTGCTCACATCATATGTTACATCCTTGGAGATATGCAAAAAATTTGGTTGGAACCCAAAAATAGCACACAAGCATTGTTCAAAGTTGATAGTTGTCCCAAACTCATCTACTAAGATCGTTAATTTAAGTCATTTTTCAACACAAAAAATGGCCATCTTTTCAACCTTCTTGTTGGAGTTCAAACGAGTTATAGGGAAGACTTAAAATTTTTTACACAAGTTGGAACCATAAAACATTATGGAGTAGAATGCAAGCTATTATGAAGCCCATGGTTGACAAATAATGAATTTGGGGAAAAACAATGAATAGGAAAATCAAAGTTGGAACTAAATTTATATTTGTAATACAACCTTTAAAAGAATTGTTGAGTATTAATTGAGAAACAGTTTATTCACGGCCTAAAAAACAAAAAAATGTGAAGCTATTGATTTGTTTCAAATTTAGGTTTCAAGAAAATCTTGTAGGGAAAAATGCCACGGGAAAATAAATCCAATTGTTGCACCAATTGGTAAATTATTATTATCTAGAAAACGTTGAAAAAAGGATTGATGTCATGCAAAGTGTAAAATAAGGACCACAATATAGAGGATCAATGCTTGAGTGTGGGTAATTAATGCATTAAAAATAATAATAACATTATTGGATTTGAAGAGCCGTTTGTGGGTTCATAATGTTCATTGTGTTCGGCATGGACAATTCTTTTGGGCTAAAGTACATTAATGGGGAAAGGAATATTATAACCTCCAAAGCGCTAGCTAATCTATAGAGAAAATGAGGTGGATAAAACCTAACAACAAGTAATTTTTGGAGTTCATTTTATGAGAGTGACTTCACACAATCACTAAGCCCCCCATTCATGGTGGAAATAACCTAACAACTAAGGTTCTAGTCCTTGTAAACTTAAATGAAAAAGCAAGAAAAGGAGATTTAAGTAAAGATACAATTTGTTGGGTTGGGAGAAATATATCATCCATTGATACATTTTTGAAAGTATATGCAATGCATAGATATAAATATGAACTCAATTAAGAATATGAACTATAGTAGCTAGTAGAAGTGTATGTTTTGGTTATGGTAAACCATCATGGCTCAGATCAATGATCATGTATCATGGGAATATGTGATCAATATCTCAAATGGCTATGCATTGTGGAATGTACCATAGGATTATCAAATGGGTATCAACAATGTATGAACCATTGTCACAATGTAAGAAATTAAAAATGAGCATGAAACAAATTTAACATAGCTAGATAGCATGTTGAATTATGGGAATGTTTCAAGGATATTTCTCATGATTACACATGTGTTGAACAAGTTTCATGGAAAAGTTGCCTATGATGGCTCTATACTAGGTTTATGTGCCATAGCCCATATATGTGGTTTGGGATTGGAATATGTTAATGTAAGAAGATCAAGGATTATTAACTCAGTGAAGAATAAAGGCAATTGTGAATGAATGATCATGTGAAGGTTGGTAATGAATCTATGTAAAACACAAATATGAAAAATGGTAATTTAACATGGCCAAGTTCCAACATGATGAATGTGTATGCTAAGAATGCTAGTTACATACCATTGTGATAATGTGTAGAATGGCAATGAACCATGATGGAAATTTCTATGATGGTTAACAAATGATGTAAATTTGGAATGAACAACAATGGTCATTTATCATGGCCTATGAGAAATACATCATGGCATTGAAAAATATGTTTGAAAGATATGCATATATTGGCTATGAAAGAGGATATGTTTCATAAGAAGTCGATGTGTACATAATGGATATGTAAATACCAATGGTAGAGAGTTATGATGGATGTGGAGGTGAAGATACATTATTTTGACATTTTTTTGGCATGGACATGGAGTGAACAATGGTGGCCATTTGTCATGGCCTATGAACGACACATCATGTGGCATTGAAATTGTGAAATGATTTTTGTTATGTTGACAATGGAATTTTTGAAAAGTATGCATATTGGTTATAAAAAAGTATATGTTTAATAAAAAGTCAATATGTATATAGTAGAAATGTAAATACCAATGGTAAAGAAATATGATGGATGTGGAAGTAAAGATATACAAGTTTGAATTTTTTTTAGCATGGACATTTAATAGATGAAAATTATTAGAGGTAATATATAAGAAAAACAAATGGATTACTTGTTGATGTTGCAAGAGGTTGGAAAATATTGTAGATATTTTAAGAGGAGATTTGCAATGATTTAAAAAAAATAAAATGGGTAAGAATATTTATTCAATATATTTACTCATGGTATTTACTAAGGATATTTATTTAGGATCATAGGAGATGATATTTACCACGTGGAAAAACTATTCATGGCAATTGTATCCATGAACATAAAATATCAAATTGAATAAAATATTATTATTTTCAAATTAATCAAGCAATACAAATTGTTCAAAGGTAGGATTTAATTTACTAACAATCATTCCATCTACAACAAATATTAGTAGAACAAGATGAGAGGGAGAAGCCAAAGGCTCTAAAATGTAGGTGAACATTTTACATGTGGACCAATCCCAAACAAAAAAGTAGGTTGAAGGTGATGGTGAGCTTTCAAAAGTGGACCTTGTGGTTATAAATGGTTAGCAAGACAAAGGAACAAGTAAGTAGTGATGATGTATGCAATTGAAAATTTGTTGGTAGTTAGTGGTTTTCACATTCTTTGATAATTGGTAAAATAATTCAACTTGGGTTCAAGGGTTTGTAGATTTGAATTAAGAAAATTTTATTAAAAGCATTAGGGTTTGAAAACATTTAAACGAGAATTCATAATCATTTGTAGGTTGAAGGTTCTCCAATGCAAGAAGACCCAAGCCTTCAAGTAAATTTTTTATTCCAACTATTTATTTGTTACAACTAAATTGTAAAATTTAATTCTGTGTTCAAATTACAACATAAAAAGAAAGGAAAAAAACTTGGTACTTTCATAATGAAGTGCCTTGTCAAAAAACTTCTCATAAACATTTGAAGCCAAAGGAGAGTCTATTCCTTGAATTGGCTTAGGAAATTAGAAGATTCTACATTGTAAAAAATAGTAGACCAAAAAATTACTCCCATTTTGCAATGCTTTAAAAAGACTTGAAACCCTATTTGTTTTTTTGAGTGAAAAGGTTATTTATATTCTTCGAAATTCTAGGGTTTGGGAATAATACATAAGGTTCCATTATTCATTGTGGAGGAGGAGGGCTCCCCACACAAACAAGAGCCTAACAAAAAGGTATGTTTTCCAACCATCTCCATTTCATTTTTTCTTTTGAATTTTCATTGTAAATTATCTTAGGTAGGCCAAGAAACCCAAGAAAATATCTTCTTTGCATATGTATTGGCTTTCTAAAAACAATCAAATTCTTGAAAGGCAACCAAAATTCTTAAAGGGTGGCTTACATTGATACTTGAAAATTTTCATCCTTGATGAAGCAATTGAGTTAATGGCCTTTAAGGTTGTTCAAACATTCTAAAAAGAAGCCAAGAAATAAAATATTTTCCTTATTCTTCAAGTCACTTCTTCCCCTAAAGTAGGATCTTTCCAGACCCCCCCTCGCAAGAAGGTTTTCATATTTACAAGCACTACCATGATCTTGGGGATGGATTTTGCCATTTGAGATTCTTGTTCCTTGCATTGTACACCAAGGCACAAGCTTCAAGTCCCTTTCGAATGTTAGGAATTTTCTGCCACCATCATGGAGGGATTCGAAAACATTAATGTGTCCCAAGTTTTTTTTAAGTTCCTAAAACCCCAATGAAGGGAGGCCTCATTTCAATCAAAGGTTTGCACGGAAAGTTATGGGCCCCCAAAGCCGCGGAAGTCCTAGCTGTGGGAATTTCGGGACTCCCACTTGGGAGTCTTGGGACAAAATGACATTTGGGTGCTGGTCCCGTGGCCAGACACAAAGTATACTATAAGGGGGAAGGTGGTGGCTTCCCCCAAGTTCGGGCTATGATGAGTGTTGTGAGTCCGAGTTTGTCCGTGGCTCATCCTAGCACCAAAAATGTTCCAGCTATGCATTAACCAACTTGTTGTTTGGTTTTGTGCAAATTTGTGTGAGTGAGTGATTGCTTGTCATTCTTCCTAGTCCCATCCTGGAACTCTAGCATTCCCCTGTACCCCTAAAGTGTTGCGAGCCAGGCAACATGCCCTAACTCCTTACTTTTCCACTATTTTCACCTCAGACTCACATTTGAGTCTATCAAGAAGCTTGGGAGTGTGTCACTAGATGCTTATTTCACTTCATTCAAGGCTTTAATCTTAGGAACATTTTTTTAGGTGTTTATGTCTAAGGTTTAGTTTTAGGTTTTTGGGGTTTTTGGGGTTTTTGATGAAGGATAATGTTTTTGTTTTGAATACAAAAAATCAATCAATTAGTGCCAACCATAGGCTAGTAGACCCAATAGTGTCAAACCCAAAACCATGGATTGTAACCTTAAGGAAAAATAAAGGTTTGCCATTTATCCTTCCTTTTAAGGTATGTGTGTCATTGTTCATCATATGTTCCCTTTTTTATGGGTTCAATTGATGCCAACCTAAAGGTGAAGGTTATGACATTAGGGTTGAAATGTGATGGGCTAGGGTTTTGATTTTAGAATATGAAAAATCTATTTTTGAAAACCTTCAATTGAAACACTAAGAAACCAAATAATATTGTTTAATCCAATTCCTTTCTCATCATCAATTACCATTGACTTTAATAATAAGTATGGTAGAAATCCTAAAACCATAGTAGGATGAGGAAATAAATGAATCAATTAGTGTCAACTAAATGCAATGATTGCATGTTTGAAATCATAATTGATCGACTTGTCTTTTCTTGTCCTCTATGATGTCTTATGTAACCCATTTGAATTTTAGACTATTTGGGGTTAGAATGTTTCATTTTGGGTTGAAAGACATTAGGTTTACCATGTACATGGACACCCCTCAATCGTTGCTAATTGCTGGGAAATGAAAGTTTCAAACTTCAAATGCACCCTAAATTAAATGAAGGAGTGTTCATTCTTTGTTTTTCAAAGTTAGTAGTGTTTTTTCAATCTATTATTTCATATTTGATTGTGAAGCAAAATACTAGATTTGCAAATGCTTGGAGGAAGTTGGGACTGGCATCTATGAATTTTTAATATCTAATCATGTGAAAAGTTGGTGACTAAATATGGCCTATAGACTACCAATTTTGAACCTTATTTGGTTTAAATAATCTATTACACAATTAAGTGTTCTCTTGTGTCCAACTTCATGTTACTCTAATTGTCCCTTTATGTTTGAACTTTGAACTTTGAGTGTGGCAACTGCTATTGTTACTAAAGATGTTATTTACTATTATGGTTGTTGTTGTTCTTCAACATGGAAGTTTTCTACCATGAACATTACTATTATTGCTATTCCTAAACATGCCAAAGTTTCCACCATGAATAACATTGCTATTGTCGTTGTTGCTCCTTTTAAACATGGAGTTGAATCCACCATGATATCTCCTGGTGCTTCTACCATTATGGAAAATTTTGAAGAATGTTAACTTGGGAAGCACATTCAGACCTATGAAACTTTTTGTTCACAAGTCTCCTTCTTGTTCCACACTAAAAAAGGAAGTATCCACATTGAAAAAGGTTCAAATGAAATCCCCTATTGTATTGGAGAAATTTTGACATGCAATCATGCATTTGTGGTTTCAAGCTCTCTATGTGGGTTTCTTTTGGCTCTTGAGTTTGTTGTCAAGCTTGGTTCTGCAAGCTTGAAAGGTTGCAATAATGACTATTAATCCTCTAAGCCTATTCTTGGAAAGCCTTTTTAGGAGTTATTTTTTTGTCCATATCTTGTACCTAGAGCTCATAATCTTGTAGCTATTACAATTGTTGCTTTTGATTTTGTTGTTGTTGTTAATGAATGATGATGTGATGGTGGTGGTAGACATGGTGATGCTTGTGCTCCATGACATTGTTCTCTTTGTGCCATGGAGATTGAGGAACTTAGAAGTGCGGTAGATTGGAATGCAACATTTAAATTATGACAGCAAATTGCAAAATGAATAATCCATTCTTTTTTTGCTTACTACTAGGTTGTGGCAATCACACATAATTATTGTAGTTGTTACAATTGTTATTCTTGTTGTAACGATATCATGATTTGAACCTACACCATCTTTGAACTTCTTATTAGTGCCGTGATTAAATTTCCTTAGAATGGAAAATGTTGTGTGTTTGTGGAATTGGTGATGGTATTTATACAAGAGTTCATCGCTCTAGTTCAAAGTGTGGTTATGAAACTTATTGTCATCATTGATGTTCTAGTTAATTGAAAAAACATCAAGATAATATTTTGCACTTTCAAGATATCTATGCAAAGCTAATTCCACAACTTCTAACTTTGCTTTCAACAACTTTGTTCAAAGAGATGTCAATGTTTTTAAAGGAAAAAAAATCTTGTTTTGGTAAGATGTTGTTTAACAATGTTCATGGCTTGATGGAGGTTCATTAAAACATGCAACTACAACTCTAGGTTAGTAATTGTGCTTCCTAAAAGTTCATGATTGTTGCCACAACTTGATCTATGTTATTTCTGCCAATGCTATGAGTTTGGATTTTGCCAACAATGTTTCTACTATTGTGGTACTTCAAAGTTTTCATGGGTTTTTTGTATCGTGCTAAAATTGTCCATGTCAAGAATGACCTTTGATCACTTGTCAAAACATAAAGGCTCAAATAGAAAATTATCAACATTTGACATTAAACATTAGTTGGCATCCATAGATGGTTTGTGATGATGATGTGCATATTGTTGCTTGTCAAAACACGTGAGCTCAGATGGAAAATTGTTAGCATTTAATATGAAACACTGGTTGACATCCATAGTCGATTGGTGATGATGATGTTGCATGTTGTTGCTTTCAATGGGTTACAACAAAAGTGACTATGAGTTTGTAGATTGCAACATAGGAAATTATATAGGACTTGAACTAAAAGTTTGATATGTTTTGTCCATGGGATGTAGAAAAATTATTACATGATTTTGAGGAAGACCCAAGATTGCAAGATGTGGGTGGAGATGATTATAGTTGGGTTTAAATAATGGATGAATTTCAAGCTTGTATGGAAAGGATGAGCTTCCTTGGTTTGAAATTGATTGGTAAAGGTACACCTTCGAACAAAGATCTTGATTGCAAAATCCATAATTGCAAATTCTTTCAGTGGAACAAATGGCTTTTGTGTTTGTTGTAAACTATTTTTTGTATCAATAGATGTGAGAGAAAGGCTTAATAAAAATAATTCTTCAACCCTCCTGAGTGAAAGCACACTATAGGGGGGGAGGGGGGGGGTCAAGATTATTGTCGCATTGTATTATTTTTCATGGGTCCCATGTTTGAATTTTAACCATGTCATTATTATGAAAGATTTTCACAATGCTTTTGCATATTATGGTAGGTCAAAACCCAAAGAAATCAAATGCCAAATAAACTACATGTTTTTATTTCATATGATTTGATGTTAGAATATATTTGTGCCCCAAAAAAAAAATGTCACAATGTACTAAAAACTGCAAATGTACTCAAGAAAGGATTGAAACCATTTTTAGTCTTTATGAAATTTGTAGTATATACATTAAATAGAAAATTTAGAACTTATTCCATAAATTGGGCTACTCTTTAAATAAAAAATGATCTTATATGAACCAAACATTATTCACATACTTGCTAGGCCCCAACATTTAATTGTTTTCCCTTTTTTTACACCTTTATGTTTATTTTGAACTTTAATTTTATTACATATGCACATTTCGATTCTTTCTCACACTCTATTGCACACCTAGGAAAAGACATCCAAAAGGTTGACATCTCAAATTTTAGGTCAAAAAACTTGAGTGGTAGAACATGTGTCCCTCACATAAACCCATATACCACCCCAAAAAGAAAAAAAACAAGAGTAAGTTAGAATATCTTCACAACATCCAAAGATCCCATTCGTCCAAGGTTCATTGTTAAGTTCCTTGCAACAAAACATGCATTGGAGAGAGAGAAAAAAACCATGTGATCAACTTTCAAACCTTAACATTGTTTTGCATAAAAAAAACATGAATTTGTGCATCTCGAAATCAAAAGCTAACGTTTGTGTAAACCATTGCATCTTGTTTAGTTAAAGATTGATTTTGTTTCAAAAACATAAGCTTTCTAATGTTTGTATGTGGAACAACTAAATGTTCTCTTTGCTCATTCTCTTCTACTCTTCCCATGCATTCAAAGAAACCATCAAAATGAAATTGTACATGTCAATTGGATTTCAAACAAAATTCCAATCAAATGACTTGATTCTGATCGAAATTATCCTTGGAGTTGTCCATGGACAACCATACAACTGAAATGATCGTGTAGATTTGACATATGAATTATTTTTGCAAATCACCTCGGAATTATCCTTGAAGTTGTCCATACAATTGAAATGATTGTGTAGGATTGACATATGAATTGTTTTTGCAAACCACCCCATATAATCTAATTCCTAAATCACTAGAATTTAGGTTAGCATGAAATGGTGATAGGTTTCTAGGGCCAGGGTAAAACCTTCATGTTCTTGAGTCA
>Ga0209208_10003052_pt1 | contig 24070 bp, 15 predicted proteins | sample S1TSphfallax_3_FD_187694 | JGI IMG/M metagenome (GOLD analysis project Ga0209208, IMG submission 187694) | Host-associated microbial communities from peat moss isolated from Minnesota, USA - S1T2_Fd - Sphagnum fallax MG (SPAdes) (version 2) | ecosystem: Host-associated > Plants > Peat moss >...
TCTCTTTGTTAATGATAGGTTTTCCTAGGTAGTCCTCCATACCACAAAAATAGACAAAACCCCAGTTGACACCCTGTTGTAGGTTGGTGGATGGAAAGAGGTTGTTCCAGTTCTGATCTTACCCAACTAATTAGATTGATTTCTTCAAACCGCATATGATCAATGGCATTTTGTCCAGTGATGAGTTCAAGTAACACAACACCATATGCATATACATCACTTGCTGTTGTTAGTTGTTGCCTCAAGAAATACTCAGGATCAAGGTACCTGCAAACAACCAACAAATGTGGTCCTTGACCTCCAGGTTGAAGTCATTCAGCATTTGGCAGTGTGGAGACTACATAGCTAAAACAATCAGGGAAAAATGCTGATCCCTACAAGTACAAACACTTTCAGCTTATTGGTACACGATGAATTCAAACACAACCACAACTTACCCTGCTGTGCCAGCAGGCCTGGTGGAAACATGTGTGTTGAATTCTGGTGTTTCCTTTGAGATTCCAAAATCTGAAACCTTTGCAATGAAGTGATCATCAAGTAGGATATTGGTAGGCTTGATGTCCCTGTGAATAACTGGTGGATCCTGCAAGTAAGCAAGAAACGCTTGCTTGAGTATCCTTGTGTTGTTCAAGTGAGAGGAAAGTACATAACAAAGTTGACGTAATTGCCTCAACTGTGCTAACAGCCTCAACTGTGCTAGCAAAGATTCCAGGTTTGAAGGCACCATTGTAAGCAAGAAAGCAGAGATAGGTCAAAAGGCAATACTGCATATGAGTGAAGATAGTCCAAGGCCTGGGCGACACCCACAGCAACTTCCAATCGTGTAAACCAGCTTAGTGGTTTGCCTTTCTCTGAGTCCGCAATCAGAAAATAATGTTACCATGTTAAAGTTCATCATCCACCACAAGACTCATGAAGCAAACGACAACTTGTAATTGAACCATCTAGGAAGTCACTGAAAATATCCTCACCTAAGAGACGATCATGAAGGTTTCCATTGCTCATGAACTCATAGACCAAGATCTGTGGCAACATCACCCACCATGTTAATCACCCTCAAATATGTCAGGAATTGAAATGAATGGAATAGGAAAAGCATCGTGAGCATGGCGAATGAAAGTCTAAAAGGATGCATATTGAAGATGATGTACAAAATTCCAGCAAGTACCTGTAAACCCTTATCATCACAGAAGCCTTCCAGCCGCACCAGATGCCGATGGTGCAATCTGCTGAGTAACAATACTTCATTGCGGAACTCAGTTGTGCCTTGCAAGCTTTGCTGTGATGCCCTTTTGATTGCCACCATTTTCCCATCATCTAGTGTTCCCTTAAACACTTTGCCAAATCCTCCTGCTCCGATTTCATTGGCTTCACTGAAGTTTCCTGTAGCCTTGGCAAGCTCCGAAAATGTATACTTCTGGACTCCACTTGGAATCTCCCATGGACCATCTGTGTTCCCATTGATTCACCACATGTATTGTTCTTTGTGAGGCTCTCACTTACATAAAGGTTGCAGCCAACAAATGTCACAATTATTTTTCTCTGGAGCTTCAAGAGGGCTTCAATCAACTCCCCTTCTGCATAGAAACAAGGATGAGAGAATTGCAACAAAAACAAGCATGATGTGTCCTTCCCTCACACAAAAGAGAACCTGCAATATAAATGACCATGTTGAAGTTGCTTAAGTCTTCCCATAAAGACACTATCAGATCTAGGATTCTATCAAGTAACATGCATACTGCAAGCAAGGTGGTGATTGAAATCTTTTCTCTCAGTGATGTCAAAACTAAATTACTCAATCCAGAGTTGGTTAGGAGGATCCTCTTAAGGGAGAGAGAGAGAGGGGTCTAACAATTGTTTTTCCTCTTGGTGAAGGGGTCGAAGACATCAATTGGCTTGAACAAGTAAAGAGCAACCAGAGCCAGGCTGAGAGCCAAGCCACCAATAAGACCTCCCACCACAGCACCTACTGGCAACCCGCTTTTGGTGGAGCCTAAATCTATGTTCACACTCAGAGTAACAATTCCCAACTTCATTAGCAACAAGCATATGTAGAGCTCAGTAATCTGCATAAACCCTTGAACTTCAACTACAAGTACTTATCTTGAAAGACCATCTCCCTGTCAAACCAAGTGGAACAAGCAGAATGAAGACAAGAACAAGTCCCCTGCGAAACAAAAAACTATGTAAAAGATTGATGTTGCCTTCAAAAGAACACTAATAGATCTTTTTGTAATGAAGGAGGAAACAATTTACCTGAAGGTTGACACAGGCATGCAGATAAGTTATAAAGAATAAAATTGTTTGGGCAGGGAGGACAATTTCCTGCATTCAACACCAAAATTGGTTGTGATCAGAATACACTAGACTAGTACTTGCTTCAAGCCACCCCATCACTCCATAAAGGAGAAAATATTCCATTAAAGCAAACCGATTAATGGAGATCAACAAGCTCTCAATGAACATTCCTCATGAAAACTTGTATTGTATTTCACTCAATGCCATAGAAAGGAGCCAAAATTTGTAATGACCAGCAAAATACATATATACCTTCAAAATTTTTAAAGATCGTACGGCATGGAAACGTTCGTTGACATGAATCTGAGGCCTTGGTGTAACCCGTAAAGCAATTTTGTGTGATATTCCTGTTTGCACAAGTAGCAGAATTGCACATTTCAGATTACTGCACTTGTAATTGTCACAAGTTCACATTACAAATTTTGAAGCTTTTTGTATCTTATGAGATTCCCAAGTCGCTCAAGGAGGCACTTGGAAAATTGTTTATTCACATGGTTTTGCTTCTTGCACCTAGGTTGACCCTGCAACCATTAGACCCACAGTACATAGATGGAATACACTCACACATTAGGAGGCAAGTTTGTGGGTTGACTTCCATTGAAATAATTGCACCCACTGCATTCAACACCACCCATTTCAAAGTTATTTACATTTGCAGAAACCAAATCTGGACACATAACTTTCTGGATGACCTTGAAGCATGTTTTAGTTCCTAACATTTTGGATAACACTCAAGCTGTTGAGCCAGAAACACTGACTTGTATATTATTTTGGATAACACTCAAGTTGTTGAGCCAGAAACACGAGAATGATAAATCTTTCCAATGATCTCATCTTTTGAAGCTTTTCAGGAGCACTGACTGGAGTGTGTATGCATTACATTAAAACCTTTCTTAACTTACAAATCAACATTCTGAGTATTGCCATCATATGCATTCAGAAGGCTGGCACTTTCGTTCAACCCAGGAATTGTCCCAGTGAACAGATTGTGAGAAATGTACCTGCAAAATAAAATATAAAATTAGGATTTGCTATAGGCTACTCCTAAGCAAGTAAATGTAATTATTGTTCATGTCCTCATTTGCTCATTTGGTTGCTGAAATCTTGGCTTAAATGATTTAGTGAAAATGGAGTTTTCTAGAGAGAATATGAGCTACTTTGCTATCATATATTGGTTGGGATTAGGCCACAATACCAGACCTTTTGGAAGTATTTGATCAATTCATTGCAATGAGGAGAAAGGAGCACAATAAGGACCCACATAATGGAAGGTTTTCTGATGATCAACTCTTTGTTCTTGTTAATGGAGGGCACCTCTTAGAAGTGTGGCAAATGACCAATTTGGGAAATGTACATCTATTCCAATGAAAAAGGTCTCATTGAGTCTCAAATTTATGTGTATGGTTAATTGCATGGGTAAGAGGCATACCCAAAATAAGGGGCTTCGGACAAGGCAGTAGCCAACCCTGACCCTGCATTTTCGGAATGTCTCCCATCCATGGGCTTTACCAATTGTAAAGCATGAGGAGAACATTATCATGAATTTAAACCTACATTGATCATGAGGGGCAGAAGGGGGAGGGTTTTGACACCTACTGCTTAAGAGTGGGAGGGACCTTACACCTATATAATTATGTAGCAATAATTGCCCTCTCACACTTTGGAAGTAGGTGTAAGATCCCTCCTTGAAAAAACTTCATGGATATAAGGTGCCCTTCAAATACTTTATGAACAAGCATACAATGGAAACAGACTTCTTACAATTTCTTTAGGCTGGGCAAACTAACTATCCATGCTGGGAAAGGATCCGATAAATAGTTTTGTCGGATGTTCCTGAAACAAAAGAATGCAGAAGACAATGGTAATTAGCTTTCCCTGCTGTTCATATGCTTTGAGCAAGTCCCTGAAACATTTACCACAAAATGAAATAAATTGATCTGAAAAACTCAACAAATTTTGAACTGAAAGAACGGAGAATCACAACACACAGTAGCAATGGAACTGTTACTGCTGGCAAGGTTGTCAGATTCTTCATTACAATTTCCTTACAGTGTGCCCTTTGCTATATGGGTATGACAGAATTTGGACTCACAGTTCAGACACACTTGTCAAGCCTTTCCAGCTATCTGGAATGGAACCTGTCAGGTCATTGCCATAAATCCACCTGCAATCACAAACTCAAAAAAAGTTAGTAGCACAGAGCTTGGAAAGTTTTTCGCTGCTTGTCACTCTCCTGTTTTGACAATGCACTCTAAAGTAGTCAGATACAAAGAATCAAATCATTCTCTGAATTTCTTTAGAAGGACAGCCTGTACATTACACAATAAACTTTATTGTACCTGTCTATCTCTACATCAGAATGTATTTTTGCTGATATCCTCTACTCAGTTGTATAGTTCTAGTGGGATGTGAAATGCAGTTCTGTGCTTTGCTTTAGTTCAGCTGGATCTTCCTTCCATGTGGCACTTTTGGTGTAGTTATTTCAAGCAATTTTTTCCTGGATTCAATAATTGAACTTGTGCATTTGTCTGAAAGCCAAATCATGTTTATATTGGGACTAGAGATGTCCTGAGAGAAGAAAACCCTCTATCACATCACAAGCCTTGTAAGAAGAAGAACATGATTCAAAGCATCAAAATCTAATCTCTAAAACATTCATGAAACTCAATGTTGGGTTACTGTCAGATTTTGAAAAGGTATGGAAAAACTTGAGCGTGGGGGTTTGAGGATATTTGCTACATGCCCATGTGCCCATGTGTCCCAGCAGGAAAGCAAGGAGATCTTATGAGAACAGGATAGTGTCAGAAACATACATCCTTGTCAGTTTAGAAAGATTGCCCAACTCTGGTGGGAGGGGACCCCATAGCAAATTATCATGAAGATTCCTGCAAAAGATCAGAGTAAATTAAAGAAATACCCTTTCTGGTACTGGCTGCAAGAATATTTGGTTCTCATGGAATTCACATTTGATGGCATGTATTACACAGGCCCATTCTTTCAAATATTGCTAGTACTCTAGAAGTACCATCCATTGTCAAATTTCGTATGGACATAATGGCAACTTCAGGTTGCAATGCTGAAGACAGCCTTGATGGACAGCCAGGATGTTGTATGAAACAGGCTTACTACATGGCTGGAACTGCAAACTTTGATATTACTAACATTTAAGGAAAGTTATAGATCCATTGTCAAAGCTTGCAGGAGATCAACTCTCTTGAGCTTTCTAAAAGCATAACTCCAGGTTCAATTATGATGGTTCAAACATGATACATATATACCTTGTTCCAGCCACTATTGGAGAGTGTAATTTTGGTGGAGTGATTTATGATGACCTTTTGGGATGCAATATAACTATCTCTGATATTCTTGGAAAACTATAATTCAACCCCCATACAAAACTTAGGTTTCAAAATGTCTTACAGATATGTCAAGTTGCCCAAGTTCCCCCACTCACGTGGAATCTTGTCAGAAATTTGATTACCCCATAGTGTCCTGCAAAGGGAAATCAATCAGATAGAAGTTGTGAGAGTTAAAGTACCATAACAAATAAATTTGGATGCTGATGCAACAAAATGCACTAGATGAACTGGGAAAGGACAAGTGTTAATTCTTGGCCTGAGATACTGCCAAAACCTTTTCAGGATATCTTTTTTTTGTTGCAAAAAATTTGGCTGCAATATAACACCAGTATTCTGATACTAGTCAGTATCTGTGACATACAGTTGTTGAAGGTTGATCAATGAACCAAGTCCTGGAAGAGGTCCCACAAGAGAATTGTTGCCCAAAAACCTGCCAAAAAGGACAAAAATTTCCACCCTTGTCAGATGATATAGGACACTTCTGCCAAACTTGTCTGGGTCATAAAAGTAGTAGAAGAGATTTACTCTTTGAATAGAAATATATAGCATCCATGCAATAAACTGGGCATCATATAGAACTTGTCAGTCCTATTGTGTCAATTGGTGGGCCAGCTGGGGCACATGTGTTTTTTTTTTCCTGACAAATTTTGTGGTTTCTTCTACAAAAAATTGGGAAAATTTTGGATTCTTTTTTTCCTAGTGTGAATTCAGAAACATTTGCTAAGTTTTTGGGAAAAAATTGCCAAATTTTTTGATATCACAAAATTGAAAAGAAAAAGAAAAACCCTGATGCCCATCACAATTTCACACAAGCAACAGAAGGAACATAACTTGATGGGTTTTGCATAATAATCAGATGTGAATGGAGAAGACAAAAACTATCCTTAGTCGCAACTGTCTGAGACTTCAATTTAAGACAGTTTTCTATCTTCTAAGCACTAGTAAGAACTCAGGATTCTGACCATAATATTATGACTGGCAGACAAAATATTAGTTCCCATTTTGCGCAAAATGGGAACCTGAGAACATGAAGAGCAAGTTGTCCAACCCTTGACCTCAGGTAGTGAGTGAGTTCTGAGGACTTACAGAATTTCCAGTTTGCTCAAGTTTGAAATTTCAGGTGGAATGGGGCCTGACAAACTACAAATATCCATTTTCCTGCACATGATCGACATATCAATTGACAATTGTTTGAATTGACCATCTTGGCAAATGCCCTATACAAAGGGTGTGAAGTTGAAGACTTAATAGCCTTGTCCTGAATTGAGATCATGTAACATGTTCTAAGTTTAGGCTTACGGTGCCACTCCCAGAAATTTGCAGACCAGTACATGATTCTGCACTCAATTTTGACACTGCAATGGATAACAGTTCTATCATGAATCTGTGCAGTTTGGACATTGAAAGTAAAATTTTAGTCTGTCCGAGTCACTTACAGTTGAATTAGGTTCACGAGCTTCAGAACTGGAGATGGAAAGGGTTGAGATAAAGTGCTCCTGGTCAAGAGCCTGCACACATCACAGAGTCTTCTATGAATCTATCATGATCATGCACCTCTGTTGTTTTAAAGCTAGTGATACATCTCAACTTCTAGGTTACTTTAGCCTTGATAAAGGAATTTGAATTACGTAGAGTAGATCCAGCTTGATTAAGAACGCCAAGGTGCTAAATGTGGCACATAAGGAAAATGGCAACAAAGTTGTACAACAATGGTTGGTAGCCAATAATATAAATCCAGCACAGAGAGCATTGCGGTTTGCTCTGGAAATAAAAAGCTTTCAGACAATTTCTGAATCTCCAGCCATCTGAAAAGGCCTCTTCCTTACTGCCATACGGATTCAATTCTTTTCAGAGCTAATGAACTTTCTCTAGATGAAGAGTACTCTTGGTTGCTCGCACAGCTTACTAGAACAGAATCCGCACTCAACTTTAGAATTCTCGAGACATTCATTGTTATCCACATGTCAATGTGAGTTTAGTCACAACCATTTCTCTTTCATCACTCTGACGGACACCAATGCAAAACACATTCATGAGCTAATTCTTTAAAAGTAATTCAATATCTAGTGCTATCCACGTACATGAGACTCTTATGGACTCCTCTGTTTTCTCTAACAACCCTTCTTGCCTGGGAGCCATGATAGTGTTTTCATTAATCTCCGAAAGTATGCTCACAGAATTGTTGTGATCAGACCAAATAAGTGTAGCAAATCCCAGTGCTTCTAACCCCGTAAAGCACTTGGGAAAAAACAATTGTGTAGGAGGGAGGCATGTCTATCTGGTGTAATTTACCTCCACAGTAGGGAATGTATATTTCATCTCCAGGAGGGTTTTGACACATTGTGACTTTGGTGCTTTTTATCAGGCAGGTTCATAAAAGGCATACACGTTTATCTCAACCACTGATTCTACATCTATCCTGTTTTATCTTGTCTGTGGGCATGAGGGCATTACCACAATCAGGTCTGAACACTTGGCTGTTGCTTTGGGCACAGGCCCTTACTCGGGTAATGCCCTCTTACTAGGGCCTTGCCTACACATAAATGTTTTATTCTCTTGATGTCCTAGACTAGGATATGAAGGATTTTTGTATGACCCAACCATCCAAGGAAAGATAGATTAAGTAATGAGGACAGGGTGTAATAGCTGGATGAGGTAGATCTTACAGGATTTGAAGGTTTGCAAGGTTGCCAAGTTCTGTGGGAACAGGCCCCAGGACACTGTTGCAAGGACCTGTACAACTTTCAGAATTAGTCGGGTAGTTGCTGAAATCTAATGTTTGAAGGGATGGAAACAGACCGATCTCGTGTGGAATGGGTCCTGACAGACCCATGTTGCTGAAGTTTCTGTACAACGCCCAACCCACCAAGACAATATCAAGTTGGATGTTATTAGCTATTACCACTATTGCCGAACACCTTCAGGAAAAGAAAGTTGTTATGAAGACATTTCATTCCTTTCCTGTGATTTAGCAGAGTTATATCTAGTTGTATCATTGAAACTATTGTGAACTTCTGCATATACTTAAGATATAAGTTCAGCTAAATACAATTTTAAGACATGGCCCCACCACAAGGAGATTCCAGATCTTCCAAAATGTATCAGCCTTCAACATTAAAAGAGAGGAGACAGGAGACCCCATCCCTAAAATACAACAGAATCTGGTAGGAGCAGTTTGACCAACAACTACCGGAGGCGCACACATGTCCTGTTATCATCATTGTAATGTGTAGGGCATTGCCGAGTGTGGGTGGATTTTCTGAAATAAGGGACCTGCGTTCAGATGTTGTAGCTGACCTTCAACCCAGTACTTTGGGAATGCCCCATCGAGCATCAGTTACAGATGTTAATACCCAGCTTTATTAGCTTACTACACATAAAAGAGACTTTATTCATGGATGTAAGGTGGCGTCCTCTAACACTGAAAAGTCAGCCAGAGCTTGGAGTGTTGGGTAAAGCTCAAGGGCAAGCGCATCAGCAAAAGAAGGGCCCCACCAGGTGGTAGCACAGGGCAGGCCCGATTTCAGTAATGACCTTGCCCGAGTGCTTTACCTCGTGTAAAGACTGCCATAGAAACTTTTCGAAATGGAAAAGCCCTCCTGCAAAATGTTCCTCCGTTGGGTGGATGAAAATTTCTGCTTATAAATGACCCTACAAATACACTAGCAAATTTCTGCTATGTCTTTCTGCATGGACAAAGTGGCCAGCTAGCATAACATACCCATCTTCATCAGATCCCAGCAGTGGTGGAGGTCAATGCCAAACATCAGCCGACTTACTATGTTTGTATTCTAAGACCTGCAATAACTGTCCAAGGCTTCGCAACAACATGCTGTCTTGCTCAACATTACATAAAGAAGAGGGAGACAATCAAAGACAACATGAAGGTAGGAGGAGATCAAGTCTAAAGCCCCAGGGTGAGGTCATTCCGAAAATAAAGGGTCTAGGATGATGAGGCGGTATCTGAGCCGAATCCCACAGTTTGGGAATGTTCCCCACACATGGCCTTTACCTACAGCAAAGGATGATGGAAAGGTGATGAACCTAAACCTAACAACCTTGGGTGAATATTGCAGAATGTAATTTGGGGAAACTCCCAAGCACAATTTCCTGCTCCAGTCTAGCACAGGAACATTTCATGTAACGACCCTGGAGCAGGAGCACTTTGTTGGGATGGAAGCTTGACTGAATTTGGGGGACCTCTCGAGGCACAATTTCTCCCTCCAGACTGGCACAGGGAGATTTCACATACAAGTTCCTTGGAACAGGGGTCTTTTGTGGGGATGGAATTTCAACCGTTAATGCATCCCAGCCCATGCCAGCCACAGAGCTGACAACCACCTCGGTTGTTACCTAGCCTATGGAAACGTGTAGGCAATGATGTCAGGTCATTACACCTTGGACCTTGGGTTCCGCGTCCCTCAGTTCCAAGGGTGCAGTGCCCTGACATCAGCACCTTCCCCATACATATGCAGATTGATTACAAGGCATAGGAACGGGAGGGTTCTTATACCTCATTAAGCGTGCGACGGATGTCTTCATGCAGGTAGCTTTTCTGGTACAGAGGGTGAGGTTGCTGGGATTAAACATGGTATGGAAAGGGATGGAGAACTCACAAGCCAATGATGGATCCAGTAGATGAGTTGCATTGGACCACGTGCAGTTTCCAGGCACATGGGTCTGTGGTGTTGTACTTGTTTGGGTACTTCAATTTCTGCAGAATTGTTTGGAATGCAGCACCTGAGAAAGAGGCAGATTACAATAGCCCACAACATGAGCAACAAACTGCACGCAGGTCTTAGTGATCTGAATAACGTTCCTGGGTGCAATTACAGAGGAGAAATATTTCATTCGCAAAGTTGATTAATCCACAAACATTGAGGACTTGCAGCAGCAGAAGGAAATTACAAGAGTCACGGCATTTTGAACACAAGCTAGCTGCTGCTCATGGCACATTGCCCTAACCCAAACTGCACTCAGGAGTACTAGAGTTGGGATTTCAACCTTCTTCTAGTGAAGCTGCTTCACAGACTGGAGACTCAGTGTAGATCAGCAGCTGGAGAGATGCAGCCGCTAGAGAGACCGAGAGCAGGAAGCAAACATGCACATTCTTCATTGCACAACCTTGCAGAACACGCGGATCAGGCATCGAAGAAGCAGCACGCCGATTCTACTGATCAAGCTCGTGTAAAACGCACCAGATTAACATCTAGCGCCCATGAAATTTGACAACATGGTTACATATATATTCTGGCCGGAGCCAGCTGCTCCTGCATGAGGCCTCATTCATTTCTTCTTCTAGTGCGAATCTTCCATGATCATGCATGTGTATACAGTGCGCACGTATATATAAGCTGCTGATATATGCACGCATTGGAATGACTCTGAAAATGATTTCCTAATTCTAACAATCTTGAACTTGAAAAATCAGTAGCATGGGGTGACCTTCAATACGGACCAGCTGCTGGTTGCAAGATTTTGAGTTTCGACAAACTCTTGATTCTCGATCTGCCGGAGCTCGCTCACCAGCTTGTTTCCATAAGTGATCGATTTTCCTGCGTACTGCATTTGCTGGCTCTGGACTTCCTCTCTACTCGTTCAAACAGAGATCCGACTTCAGCTCCTCCAAATCTCCTTTCTCATGCCTTCCTCCACGCCCCCTCTCTCAAACACTCTAGGCTGTGCCGCCCCCCCTTTCAAAAGAAAAGAGATCTCTAGACCTAGAGTGAGTGAGTTAATGTGAAATCTGTAGCCTAGGAGAGACTTAAGTAAGATGGTGAAACCTTACAAGATTTATTAGAGAAAGCACCCAGCAAAGGGGGAAAGGAAGAACAAAGAGAGAGGACCCAAGTCCAAGTCAAAACTGCAAAAACCCAAAGTCGCTCACAAAGGGGCAATTATGTTCTCAAGGTTTCACCAATCATAAGAAGCATATCAAAGAAGTAGGAGGACTGAAACCTGAAAGATCAGCAAGCTTAGAAGAGCCTCACCTGCAACAACAGCATGCTTCAAAATAGAAACGACATGCGCTCTTTGCATAGCTACAACACTCTCTACCTATGAGAGGCACAACTACCATAGGAAGGTCATTGGTGCCCTTTGTTAATCATGCCATGCTAACACATCGATAAAAAAGTCGTGTGCTTGCACCGAAAAATCTCTATGGCAAGGGGGAGAAATGTGTGTGTAGGGTGCTATTGTGCTCAAGGCCTTCCTTTGCTTTGCTTGAGTCGCTACTGTCACAGCCACCAACTTAAAAACAGAAGAAATACATTGACGTCGAATTTACTTGTGATCGGTTGTTTTGACGCTTTTGGGTGGTATTCTTATTCTAACGGTTCTGGGTGCTTCTGCCTTCTGAAGCGGGCAAAGCTTCAGAAGAATTTCTCTTCTTTTGTTTTCCTTTTCTTTCTGTGTTACCCAGGGCCTTTCTTGGGCTCTGAGAGCCTACATAAATTGGGCTAATTGTAGTTCACTCTCCCAGCTCCTTCAAGGTGCTTACAGGAGTCGTGCAGGTGTGTGTGTATGTGTGTTTTTTTTCCTTCTTGTGGATGTAGTGATTTTGAATGACCCATCACAAAAACATTATTGGAATATTGGAGTTCCGCAAATTTGAATCGGTGCAGGCGCCAGTTTGACAAGTATTAGGGAATCGGTAGTATTACACCAGCTGAATCATCAGCAGGACGTTTCCAGGCAGTTGTATTAAATGGAAGCATGTGCGGGAGCAGGTATTCAGCCTAAGAGCATCGCCACCGGTGCTCAGTATCTGAGTCAAGACAGCATAATATATTGTGAAAAAGTGAAAATGTGCCGGTTTGACTCAGCAAAATGGTTTTTCTGCACCAAATATGTAGGTGTACCTTGGCATGGCTGGCAAAAGGCGCAACACAATGGTGCACCTCCAAAAAAGAGTGTAATATATTGGACTTGATTGCGGCTCAGTATTTTTTATTGGTCGATCATAATGATTGGTGCAGGTGGTTTGCTATAAGTAGTCCACGCATATCTGGAATTCCCATTACAGTTTTATTGGAGGGGTTGCCAAAACAAACAGCTAAAATGAAACATTTCATACTCTTATCTAGAGTGACATACTGAGAACCGGTCTGGATACTCGAACCAATAGCTATTGGACCTGCCCTGCACCTACAGCCTCGTCTTATTCGTCACTCACTTGCAGCTGGGCAGGGACGAGCTTTCTGTACCATATATATACTATATGATTTTATTTTGGCCAAGTCCAATGTTCCAATGATGTGTTATTCTCAGACAATTTCACATGAATAATGCGATTTACTTCATGAGACGGATGGTGGCGCTACTGATGCGCAAAAGCTGAATAGAACATTTGATTTCCAAGCCAATTAGTGTGGTCAAAATGATTGTGGTCGTGTGTTTTGTGGTCGGTAATGCCCACGGCCTTGGGTGTTACCAGAGTCAGGCCCCCTTTACACTTGGAGTCAGGGCCCATGTTCAACCCAAATCAAGCATTCTATTGATGCAAAAGTTGAAATCAGCTCAAAGGGCTTTACACTAGGCGTCAAGGCTGAACTACAAAAATCTTTTCAATCTGCCCAAAGTTACTGATAAATGCTGAACTTTATGGCCTTCTATTGGCCCCAAGGCTGGAAAATGGATACCAAGAAGTTTGCGACGCCAAATTGATGTTTCAGCATTTATTAATATCCTGACATCAATGTTATAGCATTTACTATAACTTGGCGCCAAACAACAACCTATGAGTGCTCAAAGTTGGCCCCAAGTTTTTTCGGCGCTGACTCCTAGTGTAAAGCGGGCCTAAGGTGCCCACTGAAGGTGGCAGCCAAGAGCAGTGTCCAGGGTCCTTACTGCGCATACTTATCATGTCAGACCAAAACGACAACAACGGGCCATGGGAAATGTGTGAGAGCTGGCCTAGAAATGTATGATGACATCCCGATGTAGGTCTGAATTTTAAGCTTTTCAGAACGCCTTCCACGTACACCACAAAATCTCTGACATTTCATTACATTTAGGAGGGACATTGCTGGTCTCAAGAAAGGGTTGCAATATGGGAGAGGACCCGGCCACCCCATGACATGTATCAATGATGGTTTTACTTTCCAATACTAACTGGGAAGGACTTACATGTATAATGAACACATGCTTCAACCATGTTGAAACCTCATGTATGAGCTCTCAACAATGGTTCTTCGACTTCATGCACTTGGTGATTGATAGCTAAGGGTTTTTCTAGGCTGGGTGCTCCTATTGCCATGATAAATAGTGCTAAAGAATAAAAGACAGTAAAGTCAATGTGAGGTCAATTTTAGTAAATAGAAAAAAAATTATAATCAAGCCTCAACTGATTGAATGATTTTTTGGTATGTTTTTATTTTTGAGAAATTTTTGAAGTTTTATTATAGGAGGCATGTTGATTTGGTTAGACTTACTAGTTTCCACCACAAAGAACCAATAGCCAATGTTAGTAGTCAATAATGAATGGCCAATAACCAATAGCCATAGCCAATAGTCGATAGCTGATAGCCTTGGTAGTAACCAATAGCCATGATCAATAGCCATAGTTAGTAGCGAATAGCCAATGGCCTAAGAGGTGGGCAGCCCCTAGGTGGAAATAAATGGTTTGATGGGCCCATGCTGCGGATCCCATCCTGGGTTGCCCCACTTTGGATCCCACTTGGTCCTCTATCTTGAGACGTTCCAGACAACATCAAATAAGGGATGTGAGATGACAGAGAGGGTGAGAGAGGGCCCAACTGGGCATTACCTTACGGATACCTCTAATATAAATATAGTTAATGCCCAGAATTCAAGAGTAATTATAGCAGCAGTCCATGCAATATGAATGAAGGTCCTCAAGAAATACAAAAGACAAGGTGAAATTCAACTGACCAATGAATTTGGTGGTATTCCCCATTCAGTAGCAGTGGATTTTTTCAATGTTTAAAAAAAATCTCACCCCCTTTATGACCAAACTCGAAGTAATGTTGTTATATTCCCTTCATTTTATATCTATTGCCATCAAATCCATTCACTTCTAATTCACAACTATTTTTGAAAATTTGCAAGTTTTATCTGGTACTATTATTTTCCAATAATATTAACATTAGCCTTATACTCATATTAATAATAGTTTGAAGAAGCCTTTAAGAGTTTGGTGTAAGGTAATGACCTAGCAGCATGGCATTACACCTTGTGTGGAGGGTGGAGCTTGAGTTTTGTATTTTAGCATTTTTGTATCTTGGCCCTATTTGGCATAATGATCGAGGCTGGTCAATATGGAAGGACATATAAAACAAGGGGTGTGTCACACTGTGGCCTTGCCAATTACATTAAGAAGTATCTGAAGGCAGAAGAAGAATTATGGAAACTCAAATATTTCACCATGCAAAAATATAATTTCAAACAAATCATTTACAAGAAACCAAAATCTTTCAAGATATCATACCTCTATAACTAATCTCAAGTTTCAACGCAAGCCAAAATATCATTGTTCAAAAATCCTCATATAAAAATAGACCTACTACCTAGGGGTCAAAGTGCCTTAAGCTACTATGCTCTATAATGAATCTAAACACAATATCCTTGCCTTGGTAGGCAAGGCCAACAAAATCTTTTGCCAATAGAGTCAGCAAATACGACACAATTTTCAGCCGGACTGGTCGGAGGCCCCGCCGTGCACGACGGCATTTCGTGGTCGGAAGGCCCTGTTGTTAGGACGTTAGGCCCTGGGAGCCGAGGATGGAGCCTGAGGTCCAGCGCATACGGCCCTTACAGCAGGGCTTACCCAGTGTAAAGGACGAGGCATCTTACGTCTCTTTTACAAGTACAAGAGACTTTAAAGGCACATGAGGAAGTTGCTTCATCTTTTCGTGAAGGCTATATTCCTGGATTTAAGGAGGCCTCTGGATACACCAAATACTGTAGCAGAATGGAAACCCCCTCCTTACATTGCATACTCTTCAGCAATGCAGGAACTTGGTTTTTCAAGACACATCTGACACCTTGATAATTGAACCCGACATATTGAGAGTAGCAATGAAGTGTACCTTGCATAAACTTTATCAGTGATGGCACTGGCTTGGAATAATCGACTTAATCACGACATATTCTGAGTAGCAATGAAAAGTACCTTGGATAAACTTTATCGGTGGTGGCACTCGCTTGGACTAATGGATGTCAGATGTAGTACACCATGAAGGTGTGTAAAAACGATCAGATTGCCAACACGTTACTTGCCAGTGAGGACTAAGGACCTGGTCATGGCCAGCCTTTTTTCTTTTCAGCAAAACTTCGCCAAGAATCCAAATTCAAATTCAAGGTTTTTTAATCTTCAGACCTGAGTAAAAAAACAGTAAAATTACCAGATTTTTATAATTGGTTTTCAGTGTGCAGCCAAAAAACATTTAGAAGAATGGTTACAGTTTTGTACTTCATACATGATTTATAACCAGATTTTAGCTGAATATTCCTAGGGATGACGTCCACTTTGACTTAAACCAAAAAAATTCCTAAAGAAAACGCTGGTAACAAAGGAAAAGAGAGTGCGTAAGTCTGTATTGAAACAGGTATATTATATATCCAAAACTTAATTGTCCATAAGTAAAATGTCTGCAGACCTTAAGGTTTGATTGCTTCATCTGTTTATTCAAACTCCAGTTGGTCTTTTAATATCAAGCCAGCGTACTGCATCTGGCCCTGTCCCCTTTGGCAATATGTTATACAGTAATCGGAACACAAGCTATTTTCAGAATGCTTTTTCACTCCTGATGCTGAATCACTTTGCAACAACTTCAAAATGCCTCTCAGACCTGTCATGTCACTTCTCTTCTACCCTTCTTCCCATCACCCTTGCTTTCCTTATGAAAATCATTTGGCTGGCGTCATGCCGGGTCTCCTTAAATTAAAATTTGCATGCACTTATTTGCAGGACCCAGTCTCCTTAAATTAAAATTTGCATGCACTTATGGGCAGGACCGACTTTCAATTTCTTTCCTTGTCCAAGGAGTTGGTATTTCCAATGAGGATTTCATTGAGAGAAGTTCAGTGAAGCCCCACTGCCATGCAAGACACCAAACAACCTCCCTTTATCTTTGTCCGGCACACTGATGCCACACTGTGATGCTTGCATAGTTGATTGTTTGATGTGAAAAAGTAAAATATATATTTTTAAAACCAATCCTTTGGTCATAGCTAGAAAGTAGGCTAGTGATGGGTACTTCTAGTGGTCTCTTTGGAGTCCTTGGTTTGAATCTTGGCAAAGGTGGCAACGTAAGATTTAAACATCGTTAAATGTTTTGTGACATTTTAAGGTTTTTTTTTTGAGGTGGAGGGGACGGCAGGGCAAACTACGCAAAACCATGTTGCCCTAAAACTAAGCTCCCTTTATGTGCCTGACAAAGCTCCATTGGGGGAGGGGGGGAGTGTGTTTTGTGTCTCCCCACTAGCAATTTAGCAGGCTAGTTTAGGTTTATACGAATGTTGTCTAGCTCTTGATTTCAAAAGGAACATTTGATCTTGGTTTTGAATCTTTTTTAGTTCTTGATTCAACTTCCCATTCGATTTAGGGACAGAGTCTTCCAGATTTTTAAAACCTTTGCTTTTCCTTCAACAAAATTGGAACCCAACTTTCTTTCGTTTCCATTACACACAACTAAACATAAATTATATTGTGTAATATTAGGTTATTCAACTAGTCCACACAATACAAGATAACAATTGTGTATGCTCAACCAATTAAAAGCAATTGCTTGCATTAAATGTATAGGCCTTTTGTTATACTTATGTACGTAAAGAGAACCTAAACTTGTTTAAGAAGGACCAATTACCTCAATTTAAGTTATAATTTTTTTTTTAAAGGCCAATTGTACCATTAGGAAAATGTTCAACCTTTGGTTTGGATAATCTAGAATTTGAACCTAAACTTGCCTAAAATCAAAAGCCTACCATCATTGGTTTATACGAATGTGGGGGCAACTATGAAAAACTAAACCAAACCCCCTTTCAATATCATGGTGGAGTGATTTTTAGGGTTGATACTTGTGATTTTCAAAAAATCAAATGCCCCAATTATGATATATCATGGTTATCAAAAAATCAAATACCCAAGTTTGATATATCACCTTTTTTTTTTTGTTGGTTCTTTCACGAAACCTACTAAGATTTTGAGGTTTTTGAAATTATAACCAAAATTCACTATTCTTTTATTCTCTTTTTAAAAAATACCCAAAAGAAAATTGCATTTTTCTCAAATGTTAAAACCCAACGATGCTTTGACTTCCTGATTATTAAAAAATAAAAAATCTACCCCACATTGGTTCATACTAATGTTGGTTGGTTATAGGTTTGTAATCAGGTCTAAATCTTCATCTAAATCCAAGTCTAAGAACTAAACATGCTTGTTCCAAATGTACTTGGGTTTGATTAAGAACCAAACCTTATGCAACAACATGCACTTGGTCTAATCATAGAGTTAGACTTCATGGATTTATGTAGACCCAAGACCACATTAAACCAATCCTAATAGGTCATAACATTGTTTTAAAGTTCCAGGTCATAGGGTTAAACAAGGGTGAAGGTTTAAGGTTTAGATAAAGTTTCTAGGTCTTAAGCTCTAGGTTTGAGATTTAAGATTATAGGTTCTAAGATCCTAAGTCCTAACAACTTGTATTTAATTAATTCCAAAATTTGAAAAGTTTGAAAATCATTTAAAATGATTTGAATAGTTCAAACAAATTTTGAAATTGCTTATTGAACTTTTCAGTTAGTATGTTAAATGAGAAAATATTATTGATAATGGACACAAAACTCACATGAAAAAATAAAATGGGTTAAAACAAGGTAAAGTGAAGATTTTAACTACCTCATTAGGCTTCACAAAGGTCTTTGAAAATATTTGGGCACATGTTTTTGTAGAAATGTGTGAATATTATCACATGTAGGGCAATAAGGTGATAAGGTACTTCCTCAACATAATCAATCCTCACAAAAGTGGTTCTTTTGAACTTAAGATTTCATTTTCCAATCACAATAATGTTTTGAAGGACAAACCTACCACTTAATTCCAAATTAGGTGTTCATCATAATTCATGGGTGAAAGTGAATTTGACAGGAATGATGACAATGAGTGTGGTAGGAATGAACATTGAGCAACAAACTTGGTAAGTTTGGCTTTGTGGTGCTTGTAGATTGTTGAAAAGATTTTAGTTTTGTGGCCAAATTTGTAATCTTGATGTAATTGTTTGTGTTATATCAATGTACTTTATTATGGGAGTGAATGTTTGCAAGAAAAAACAATGTTTGTTGACATGATGTCTATGAGGGAAAATGACAAGTTAAAAATAATTGGTCATAGTTATGGTCATGCAAAGTGGAGCTTGTAAGATTTTGCAAATAATTTTGGTTTGGAATGCACAAGATTAGATGTTCACAATGATATTTGCTTCAAGATTGCTATGTTTGATGCAATAAAAGATGTTTTCATGAAAAGACACTTGAATGGCTGGAAGGCAAAAGTTGGCCATGGCATTTTGACTGTTGTACGGCTTCAAAGTTTTATAAGCTTTACATAACCTTGTATGCACACACATCATTGAATGCTGAATATCCCACATTTTTTTGAGGGGATGGGTGGCACAAAGAAAAGGGGCACATTGTGAATTAAATGTTGTATGCTTTCGATTACATTAAAAAACAACTTCAAAAAGTAACACAACCATGGCCATTGCCCATAAATAAAAGTAATGGATTGGCCTTTTCAAGGCAAACTACAAAATGTGACTCATAATGAAAAAGAATGTCAAATTGTTGAAATTGAAAAAGTTCTCAATAACGTTTGGTTTTTTTTGTTAGAATAGTTAACATTTGTAAAAGAATTCTAGAAAACACTACTAGGTTATCCATAAAGATCGATCCCCATATATGTATCTTGCAAGGTGAATAGAGTAATTTGAAAAATCAATTGTAATCTTTGGAAGTCAAATTATTAGTCATGAGTTCAAACATTTTGTTTAAAAGCAAGAGATTCATTAGGACATTGAAATGATGAAACAAATGCTATAGGAAAAAATTATTATTATGGACTCTAAATGTAAGGAAAACCCAAAAGGATGAACCTTGGAACATTTTTAAGGTTTGGTATTGCGCACAAAAAAAAATTGAAAAATGTTGACCACGATTTTGAGATGTAAACCTTCATACTATGTAGAGTGTGCGAAAGAATTTTAGATATTGAAAAGGAGCAAAAGGTTGTTTCTACACAATTTTTATGTTTTTATAAATCTTGAAAATTTTTATTTGAAAATTGGTCAAGTAAGCTTTAGATTGTTGGTCTTCTAAACCACATTTAATTAATGTTGAGAGCATCAAGAATGGTTACTAGCCCTTTACCCATCAACAATCCCACTAACAGATGTTCAAATGTTTCTAAAGTGATTATGATGAATACTTCCCCAATTTTTAATTTTTTCCTTCTTGTGATGACAATATGGTTACATATGTTGGTCCATATAACACTAGTTCTACTTGGTGATGCATTTAGAAATTGCTTGAAGGCATTGTGCAAGCTTAAAATGTTAAAAAAAACTTAAATTAGAAGGTTGAATCAACAACTTTGGTGAAAACCAAATTAGCCTACAAATCAAGGTGCCAAAAGTTGAGAAGATTAATAGTTGTGGACATTTGGAATGCAAGCAACAATGTTCAAACTTATATTTTTAAAAACTATAATTATCATATACTTTTGCCTTGTTCACATTTTAAGGTTTATCTATAGTTGTTATAGTTTTATTCATTTGTTACACCATGCATTTAGTGTTTTTTTGCTATGTATGTAGTTACAATATTGTTGTTCTAGTAAAAGATAATGCTTTGAACTATTTTGTACTTGTTTTATATTTCACATAATGCATAAACATGCTACAATAAGCCAATTGGTGATCCTTGTTCCAAAATTAAAAATAGGTGCAAAATAGATTTGACATTTTTGAATTAAAAACCTTTTACCAATGTTATAAATTTTGGGATGTACTTACTATATTAAATAAACCATATATGGTCATCCCTAAACTATATTATTATTTGAGCTATTTAAAAAATTTATTGCAAGTTTATATATGATATTTTGCTAAATTAAACGATTCAAATGATGTGTTATTAATATTTGAACCATCATGCATATTGATACGCATTTTTTGGAACTTGAATATTTCAATTATGACAAAAGCCCTTCAAAAATAAGTTTTTCTTGATGTAGGTCTCAAATGTTAAAAACCTAGTTTTCAATATGAATTGCAAATGCATTTTGTGGTGGTAACATGATAAAACATGCTTTCAACACTTTTAAAAATATCCATAATAATAAATTTAAAAAATGAATGGTCATGATTATATTTTATGTTTTACTTTGTGCAAAATGGGACAACAACACCGAATTAAAAGATTGAATGAAAGTAAGTTGGAAACAAATAAACACATTTTAAGTTTTAAAAAAAATTCATGCCATATTACATATGCTCATGTAGTTTAAATGTTAAATTTCAAAGAATGTGTCTTACTTTTTAATCTTCAAAGTAGACAAAAAAACATTTTTTGCATCATTGGCATACTTTGTTGGTCTACTTTAGCATGCTTATGCCCCACAATAGTGCTAGTATGTGTGCAAGCAACTAAAAACAATTGAAGTATTCAAATTCCTTGCTTACCTAGCTACAATAGTTTTGTAAATAATTCAAGTTATTTCCAAGTTATTTACAATTTCACTTCTATAAGATAAGATCGTTACTTGTTACGGTGAAGGACCTTGTTGGTTAGTTGTCATTAATTTGGTTGTTATTTGCTTTGGTACTTCACAAACTTTTCCTTCTAATTTCACTTGTGTAATTTTGAAATTACACAAGTGAATTTGAAATAAAAGCTTAACAAGTACCAAAACACATGTCTTGATTTCAAAAAACATGCACCCAACAAATTTTTTTTAAATGCATGTCAAAAAGTGTTGTGTTATAGTCACATGAGTCCTACCAATTGGTTACAATGCATGCCAAACCCTAACTTTCATAATCCCATGGAATCCATTCTTGATATTGTCTTGTATAATAAAATAATCCAAATTTGATTAATCTTATCCATTAAAAAAGTTTTCCACCTAGAACATTTTTTCACATGTATTCTAAACTTTAAAAGACATAAATTCAACAAAACATGGCTTCACAAAGGACTTTTGAAAAAATGGTTCAAATATGACCATTCAAAAGTCCATAACTAATTATTGGATATGGCTTTTTTAACAAGGTTTTCAGAAATTTTGAGTTTTTAAAAAAAACTAATCATATGTTAAATCCCTGTAACATGTTTGCAATAAAAATTATAAACAAAAGTGCTTTGATATATATTGAAGTGTAAGAATGCCATAACTATCCATATGCAATTATTTCAAAAATCTTTTTCTATATTTTTAGTGTATCTTTGTGGCATAAATTTATTATGAAACTATTTATAATCAAGTTGAAAATCTAAAACCATTTGAAAATTTTCCACATTAGTGATTAGTAAATGTTCATTGGGATTTTTATAGTTTACACCATGTAGAAAATTAAAGTGTGACACAAAAAGGGATTCACCCAAACTTGGATTCATTCAACAATTTGTTTCGTGAATGGGCACACATATGTAAGAACATTGATAATGAACAAAATGTGAAAAGAAACATTGTATTTTTTTTGTGGTTTAACAACAAGAATATTTATGAGCTTTTTGAATTACCAAAAGAATAAATTAAGAGTGTAATTTTCATGCTAGTGAAAAACAAACTTGGTGAAATTGTGATAAAATTGAACATCTAGTTGCATGGGAAAAGTTAAAAAATGACAAGATTTCTTTTTTGAATGTTATCATTAATAGGAGTTGCAATTTGTTTTTGGGGGTGGGGGTTGGGGTGGTTTGAATTAGCATTGACCAAGATTTTGAAATTTTATTTTCATTTGTCATTCCTTGGGGAGTTGAACCCTAATGGTGCCTTGTGTACCCCAAAGCATGGAAAAATAGATAGAAAGAGCTATTACTCAAAGCAACACATAGTGGTTTTGAGGTGTGAAAAGAAAAAATAAAATAAAATGAATAAATAAAAGGAGCAAGGAGGAGCCTTGCCTTTATTACATCCCTTGTCCTTTTATCTTTGCTTTCTTCTCTCTATTTTCTTTCCTTTGCCCCTTTTATTCTCTTGTCATTAAACATAATAGTAATATAGTGGCGAAAACATCATCACCATTGTCAACCTAGGTTTGAGTTTACGTGATTGATCTCCAAATGGCAAGGAGAAAGAAGGAAGGTTTAGGGAGGACTTGCTTCCTCGTGGTTTTCGCCATTAGCATTGCGTGATGCAATAGCCACAATAGTTCAAAGTTACTATACCAAGGAGAAAGAAGGAGGTGGTGTTGAGTTGAACCCGAATTTGAACCCATCATCACTCCAAACTTGAAGCTTTTCCAAGCCTAAGGTTCGGGCACAAGGGGAGGTTTACAAAGCTTGAAAGAACCTTGAGACAAGAAATAGGGACAAAGTTCAATATGGACTTCCTTGTTTTTTTAAAAAACAATTTCAAAAATTATGAACAAGAAGTTTGGTAGAGGATAGTTTGGGGCTAATTTGTCACTTAACCTTATTTTTGTTTTTTTTAATAAATGTTTTTGTTTATTTTCAGGGTTTTTTTTCATTTTTTTCAAATTTTCATCCATTGCAAAGGTTTTTCATCCAACTTAAAGTCGAACTAGGGCCTATTGACCAAACAAAAATTTATCTTAAAAGTTCAAACAATTTGATGTTTGTATCTACACACATCATCACATCATTTTATGTTGTGATGTGAAAAAAAAAAAGTACAACATTTTGTTTTAATATTAGTTTGACATTCTTTTGAAAATTCATATCTCCCATATACCATGTCGCTTTGATGTGATTTTAACACCATAATTTGGGTTCTAAAAAGGAGTAGTGCTTGTGTCAAATATAAATGACAATGTTGAAGTTGCTTAAGTCTTTCCATAAAGACACTATCACATTTTGGATTCTATTAACCAACATGTATAATACAAGCAAGGTGGTGGTTGAGATCTTTTCTCTCAATGATGGGAAAGTTAATTACTCAATCTAGAATTCGTTAGGAGGATCATCATAAGGGGGAGAGAGGGGGTGAACAATTATTTTTTCTCTTGACGTAGGGGTTGAAGATAATTGGCTTGAACAAGTAAAGAGCAACCATAGCTAGGATGAGAACCAAACCACCAATAAGACCTCCCACCATAGCACCTATTGGAAATGTGCTTTTAGAACTTGATGCAATATAGTCTGCAACAATGGTCACATTCAGAGTAACAATTCCTAACGTCATTAGAAACAAGCATTCGTAGAGCTCA
>Ga0209208_10003054_pt1 | contig 24069 bp, 11 predicted proteins | sample S1TSphfallax_3_FD_187694 | JGI IMG/M metagenome (GOLD analysis project Ga0209208, IMG submission 187694) | Host-associated microbial communities from peat moss isolated from Minnesota, USA - S1T2_Fd - Sphagnum fallax MG (SPAdes) (version 2) | ecosystem: Host-associated > Plants > Peat moss >...
TGATAAACTAATAATAGGATTCAGAATGAACCCCAAGGATCTCAAATCAAGGTTGTCAAAAAAGTATACAACAATAGTTTTTGGGGGTATCAACCATACCCAAAAAATGATGTTTTCAAAACATTTGTGTACAAATACATTGGGAATGTGCCTTACAGATGGAACTGTTTAAGTCTCCCTCCATCACTTTTCATCCAATTAGAGTTTCCTTTGTGGTGATATGTTTTGAATCTAAGTTTTCATCCATGTTTTCTATCCAATTAGGTTTTAGGGTTTAGAGCACTATTTTTGTCAATTCCTCAAGGTTAGTGGCAAGCTGGATAGAGTCCATAAACTTATCTGTTCAGTAGTAGGGATGGTATTTAGAAGAACTTCCCCTGGAGTTTAATAATAGACTTCAAACTTGGCCAATCATGTTTGGGGTTGACCTGCCAAATCTATGTCCACCAAATTGCCAATTTGTGCCACTCTCCCTGCAACAATTCCCAGCAAGCTTAGCAAACATGGAGAATGCCATTTTATTTTTTCACTGGCAGCCAAACCAATGGGAAAAATGAACATACATAGACCATTGGGGGATTACAAATGTGAGATTTTCACGAGAGAGCGCGATGCCAACAAACTGGTGCAGGTTTTGCCTCCTTGTGAAAACCAGCCAAATCTGTACTTTCACTAGATTTTCACTAGCAAGTGTCAAATCAGCCATTGTTCCCTGGAGTTCTCATGGAATTCTGCGGCTTTTAAAACCAGTGACCAGGTAAAAGCTCAATGGGTGAGCCCTGTGAGACCACCTAGCAGAACTCCCTTGTACACTGCCCCTTGATCAATCCCCATGTGGCTGGCAAGTTGCAAATCCCTCTCTCCCTCTAATATTCCAGCTGATTAAGCCACCACTATGGAGCTTGAGGATAACCCTGGAAGTTTGATAAGAAACCAAGGAAAGAAAAAAAGAGAATCACCCACCACAGATCTATATCATGTGGAAACTCCAGACTTATCACTTGCCAATTGAGCTCATGCTGAAGAGAAATTTCATGAATGCTAGCAACTGGTATCTTGTGGTCTCATGCTCAATCCCCGGCAGCCGACTAACCATCCTAGTGTACATGAGTGCCCAAGGTGCACTGCATGGCAAGATGATGAACTAAACCATAAACCCTAATAACACCCTAAAGGTGAATTATAGTCAAAAGACACAAGCATAAAGCTCCAAAGCTGCACCAAGTTGATTACACATACAGCAATTGCATGATTAAGAAGCTTACACTTGTTAAATACACACGTATATTTATACCCTAAAACTTCAAAAGGGTTCATGAAGAGAGAGCCTCATGCCTTCAAACTGATGCCTGAAGAACCCAATCCTGCAGATGACAACCTGCCTTGTCAACATTTCATGAGAACTACAAGATTCAGACCAGAGTCAATACATCATAGAAATACCCAAAACTGCAAACAAGTTTGCCAGAAAGAACTTACTCTAGAAATAAGCACTCCAGACAGGAGTCTCAAGACTGTACAGGAAGAGTCAGTAAAACCAACCTGTGTAATGTACATGAGATGATGATGAAGAATCAGGGGGATCCAACTAAAATCAGTCAACAAGTTAACTGATCAGAATTAAATCGATGCTAAAAAATAATCAGCTCCTAACACTACCTCGTAGTGACAAGTTTCTCTTCAACTTAATGCAAAACCCCCTGATGCTGAATGCTCTCTCAATAGGTTATATTGTAACTGAACGATCTGACAAAATCCCACAATTCAACCCTGCAACTTTTTATCTACTCAAATCAGACTTGAATAACTGGTGAGAGATTATTGTAAATGGCTACAAATGGCAAGGCATGTCTGAGAAGTTCAATAAACTTCTACATGTGGCTGATATGATTCACATGCTCTCTTGAGTGCAGCACTTAGTTGCTCCTCTGTGAGTCGCTCTGCACCTTTCATCTGCCAATGCACCAAACACTGATCAAGCTCTATATAGAGAATGTCTCCACAAGAAGCCAAACACTATAAATGAATTCTTCTCCATCTCTGCATATGGGTTATAGGCAGTTGAATGGTTAAATGACCTTCTGAAAGTCATCATTCTGTTTTTATAAATGGCTCTGAAACAGGTAGCAAAAGCTGTTACTCAACAAACTGGAAACTGGATTGTTTGAAAAATGGGTAGAGTGACTCCTGACTCCTGTGTGATGGCATTTTCAACTTTCAGATAAGACTAGAACAGGTTTAGCTATGTTCACAGTACATAAGAATGACAGCACACCAAAAGCATCAATTTGTTTATTGGAACAGGACAATGAGTTCTTCGTTCGAAAGAAAACATAACATTGTAGGCTCACCCTGACAATGATGATATGTAGTAATGCATCCTCTATGGCTGATGTATTTGAATGCTGAACCTCCAGATGTAAATCTTGCAAAGACATCATCAAGTTGGTGATGGAACATGTGTCCCTCAAGCAATTTACTCGGATCATAGCCTCGTCTCCTAGTATGTGGACATTGATGTCAGGTGTCCTTTTGGTAAAGTATGTGCCCATCACCGATGTACTATTGCTGCTTCCTTGGGGCTTTGCAGACAGGCCTTCTTTTGTGGAGTTGCCAGACTGTTCTCTTGCTGTTGGGAACCCTGAATCTGCTGGTTTTTCACAGATTTCACTTGCCCGACATTGAAGTTCCTTCACACGAAACTCAGCTTCCTGGAGCTTACTTTGGAGCTCATTGATGTAGGTGATTGCATCCCCCAACAAAGATGCCTTGTCCATCTGCAATTCGAGAAGAAAGAATCACCATGATCATGAATGACATAACAACCCAATGTCATTTGCATAGAAGGTTGACAAAGCAACCAGAAATAAAACAACCAAAATGCCCTACATACTATTGAGAACCACATCTAACAACATTGAGATAGAACAGATACAGAAAACACAAGCTACTGCACTACTTGTGGATTAAACAACGTGAATTGTCACCTGAATGTAACCACACTGTAATCTCTTTTACTGCACTCTTCAACATTGCAATGATGAGAACTGAAATTCACATTCCCTGAATAAAAAAACTGATGCACAAAAACTGATTAGACTCCAATAACCTCTTACAAGGTTGATCTCACCAAATTGTTTTGGGCATGTAGCCATATTGCATACAAAGGTATGACAAGACCAAAAGGGACAAGGCCATATATGCCCATTGCATCACTGTCAAGAAGGATCACCTTTGAAACATTAGGCACAACAGATCGCAAGGCATAAAACCGCTGATTGAGCTTTTCACGGCGTTGCCGTTCAGCCTCCACATGGTTGAGTGGTTCCTCTCTGTTATTGGCTGGTTTTCGCCCCCGCTTGCGTGGTGGCCTTGGACCAGTGCTCAGGCTGCATTCCACTCCATTTTCTTTGAATGAGGCCTCAACTTCTGATTCCATGCCATTCCATTCCATGTGATCTGAACTGGAGTGCACATTTGAAATGACTGGTGGCCCAACTGTCTTAGACTGTTGCTCCTGCTTCTGCATTTTGAATGCTGGTTCAGCCTTCTTCTCCCCAATGTTCTTTGTGACATCCCCTCTCGCATGCAGTACCTTGAACTTATCTTGTTGGGCAGGCTCCATTACTCTAGCTGACTGTCTAGGTACCACAGGTGCCGAAACCCCATTCATAGCTAGTTTTCTATTCTGTTGAAGAGAAGCAGATGATTCTAACTTCTTGTGAGGCCTTTCCACTGCAGGCAGCAATGAGGGTCTTTGCTCTGGAAAGACAGTTGCATTTACAACATCAGGCAACGATGATAATTTTCTATCTGGAGTCAATCCTGTCTGCGTGGAATTCAATGTTAGGAAAGATTGTTTCTCATCCTGCATGGACAATCTGCCAACAGGATATGACATAGCAGTACGTCCAGATTCCTTCTCAAGTGGGTCAACTGACAAAGGATCATTGAATGCAAATCCTTCAGACTGCCCCCAAAGGTAGTCCAGCCCCTCAATGCTTGTAAATGCCAATGGAGATCCCAACTTATTCACTGGAAAAGGCCTTGGACCTGCCAATGGCATTGGAGACCCCATCTTATCAGCTGGGAAAAGCTTTGCTCCAAAGTTCATATCCTGCTCTTTTGCTTGACCTAGATCTGCTGCATTCACTTGACTAAAACTGGTGATGGAGCCACTTGTTTCAGGCAAAGATCTGACACTGGCATTTTGTTGTTGAAGATTTGCTTCAGCATGCATCAACAAGCATTGAGACATGGTTTGCACTTCATTTGGCCCCCATGTGAGCTCATCAAACACCAACCTCACTTGCTGAACAACATCCCAATTTTCTGCTATCTGCAAAATCAACTCACAAGCCGGTCCAAGTTCAATGTATGTGATGCAAGTTTGTCTTCAAAACATTGCCTCCCAATAGTGCATGTCTCTTTTATGATGGCCCCCAGAACACGGCAACAGCAAGAGTCCAAGAATGACTATGAGCTGTAATCCTCTTAATCTCATGAGAATGGTGCTGGCACTCACTAGATCAGTTGATCCAAGCTCAACAACACCATTCCTTGTTGGTACACATAATATGGTCTGCAACAACAGAAACCATTAACAATGTCTCAGGTGAACAAGCTAACTTGATTGTCTCAGACAAACTTCTGACAGATATGTCCTCATAGAAGTAGCACACTGTCATGGCAACAAGAATTGCAATAATTTACAGCACCTACATTCTGAACTGCTATAGTATCATTTAGTTCAGATGGAAGGACAATCATTTGCCAGAAGTGTTAAGCAAGCCTTTTGAGATTACCTGAATGCCAGCCATCTGCTCCCAGAAAAATCAGCAGAAGCAATGACAATCCCAACCAGAACTGCTTTGTTAGTCCAGGTACCAACTTACTGACTACTGCACATCTGATCCTCTTGATAACAACTCAACCAGCTTGCACCTGTAGCCAACTTTTGTCCAGTATTCTAAACTTTACCACTGCCTCACATTCAAAGATGCATAACTGGCTTGCAATGTGTGAATGCTGATAGTAGATTGTGGCAACTGCTGCTAACAAAGAACACCAATATGGAGAGTGTCAAGCAAACAGAGGAAAGGGCCAGATGGGTGTGAGTTATGAAGAGATTGGCTAACATAAGAGCAGTAAATGTGCACCTTTGCTAGATGGGCCCGAATGGAGATATGCTCAGAAGCCTTGTTTGCCTCAACTAGCCATACATGCTGAGCAGTTGCCAATGCCTGGCCAGGAATTCTGCATTAGATATGTCACCCATGGTTGTGAGAAGAACTCCAAGTGACCACAATAGCATTATGACCTCAACCACCTTACCATCCGTATCTGATTTCTGTAGGCTCTTCGGTACGAACTTGAAAAAATTACAGAAAAAAATCAAACTTCTGGCAATGAGTTTAAACAAGGGCATACCCAACACCCTGAGGGAAGGAATATGACATGGAGACAAGGTAGAACCACTCAGTGTCTGTAACATTGTCACTAACATCATCTTCTGAGCAGCAAACAAGAGCTTGCAGCTCCTGCAACACCTTCCTTCTCAATTGTTGGTCCTCTTCTCTGTCCCCTCTGTCCGCAAGCTTCATTTCATTTATTTCACTCTCCTTTGGCCCCTTGTAGTACCCATCACCCCAGCCCAATAACCTGTGACAAACAATGCAATCTATAAACCATCCAATCTCATCATCAACAATATCTGAAATCTTACTTACCAAACACAAATGCAATCAGTGATGCATAACTTAGCCAAGCTATTGCATCCAAAAGGTTCGACTCTTCCCACTTCAATGCCTTAATCTATGAAACCTAGATCTGTGTAAAGAAAGTTCAAGAAGCTCTTCAAATGATGTGTGGTTTCATCATGATGACTTGTCAATAGTACCAGAAAAAGGATATGACCTGAAAAAAGTGTACAGTGCACCCTAAATCAAGTTATTTGTACTTTGCAGGGCCACATCTAAAGCTGAGATCTCCTGGATGTGTCAAGATAGCCAACAATTGCTGGCAGTTTGCCACTAAAGAGAAATGCAGACAGAGGAAAACACAGAGTGAGTACAAGATTAGCTTCTACAAGTGCCTGTAGTGTTGCATTAGCAACAGTGATCAGGAAACTGACATAACCTTTGTTTGGTAATAAGAAAATTGCACTGGCTCTTGAAAGGCAAAAAAGTGGTTCTTCTATCGAAGGACTTGCAAGTGCCTGGGCGATTCCAGCACTGAGGTTACCAGGTTATCAAGTAACCCCATAACAGCCTGGTCAAGATTATGTTCAAGACCTAGAATGCAGCAAGCTGGATGTGAACCTACCACAAATTTGCAATGAGACAATGAGCCCTAGCCTCAAAGCTTACATCTACGCAACCTTCATGTGCAGCTGCAACCACACCCTAAATCCTCTATGACAATGAGCCTGAGCCCTAAAGCTTACATCTATGCAACCTTCTGCTTCTTCATGTGCTGCTGCTGCAACCACACCCTAAATCCTCTATGACAATGAGCCCTAGTCCCAAAGCTTACATCTATGCAATCTACTGCTTCTTCATGATGTGGTGGTGGTGGTGGTGGTGGTGGTGCTGCTGCTGCTGCTGCTGCAATCGCACCCTAAATCCTCTATGACAATGAGCCCTAGTCCCAAAGCTTACATCTATGCAATCTACTGCTTCTTCATGATGTGGTGGTGGTGGTGGTGGTGGTGGTGGTGGTGCTGCTGCTGCTGCTGCAATCGCACCCTAAATCCTCTATGACAATGAGACCTAGCCCCAAAGCTTTAACCTATGCAACCTTCTGCTTCTTCATGTGTTGCTGCTGCAACCCCACCCTAAATCCTCTATGACTAAAAAGGAACCAACTGGTCAAAAACACTTGCCATGTTGTTAGCACCAACCAGCTAGCCACAGAAGCCAGTTCAACATGTGAAGATGCACATCTTGTGGAAATTCAGCATGTGAAGAAGCACTTTGTCTCATCAGAGATCAAAGAAGAAAAAGAGGGATTGAATGTATTTCTTGACATCAAAGTACTGCCAGGCCAATCTTCTCCGCCACAGAAGCGACCATATCCTTTTATCAGCTGAAGTCCTTGAGCAAACGTGGTTGCGAATTTCTCGCCCTAAGGAAGGACTTGGGGACCACTAAGATCCCATACATCAGATACCCTAACAACGGGGCCCAAAGAGAAACGGGGCTTGTAGAAGAAAGGTCAGAAAGCACTGAGAGATACAGAGCTCCTATGATGAGAGGCTGCACAAAGAAAAACAAAGGACCGAGGAGCGGAGACTTGGTGAATGGCAACCTACAGTTCACCGGTTGGCGAGGCGGAGAGCTGCCAAAATATGCCATAGGTCCAATTGAGCGAAGTCTCCTCGACCAGCGAATGCAACCGTCGCAGTAGCACCGTCTCACTTAATTCCAGGCCAGCAGCAGCGCCTGTCCCCAAATCCTCCTGCCCTTGACCACTATAATTCGGCAATCCAAACCCTCCCGTGCCCATGAAAGCTTCGATCATCGCGTGGTCCGCGGACTCCGCGGTTTGCCACAGGCTTTGCATCTGCGCGTCCATACGGAAACCAGCATCATCCGCAACCCGGATCAAAACAGTAGCGAGAGTGGACCGCCGCAAGTCATGCTCTCTCTCTCTTTCTCTCTCTCCGGGCGCGTGTGGCTCTCGCGCTCCTGTATCTCAAGCCACACAGCACCGTTTGATGCACGATTCGTCCGAGGGGAGAGCTAGGATTCCCAGCTCGCTATTCCCAGTACCAGAGAGGTGGTAGGGGGATGAGAAGCGCCCTGTTGAAAGAAGAAACAAACGCGCGGCAGTCAAGACGAGAAGCGCAAGCACATTGCTAGCAGCCAGGAAGCCAGCGAGCTGGCTCGCGAGCCTCGGACGAAACGAGAGAGACGATCCCGGTCACCCAGCGGAACTTAGGGCCGCTTCACCCGGCACGCCTGCCCGCCGCCCTGCTATATGTTATTATTATTTTTCAATATTATTATTTTACCACATTTCTATTATTGTCATGTGCATTTCTAATTTTATGGGTTTGGCCCACTTGTTGATAACATGAGTCTGAACGTCTGAAGTCTGAACCTCTGAAATTCCAGTGTTTTTTCTTTTTTCAATTTTGTGATGTTGCTCAGGTGGCAATCATCCCTAAGAATATTTAGCCAAATTTGGCGATACTCAAAAATATTAAAGTAGAACAATCTTAAGCACCCTGTCATGTTGTAACAGTTGTGGCGATTTTGGGCAATTTTATTCATTTTTGGAGTTTTTTGAACAAAAATCAGAGAATTTGTGACAGCATTTTTCTTTTCCATTACATTTTGCCAGAAATGGTGCAAATTCGCCACCAAAATGGATGGGTAAGGGCTCGTGGGTATTACAAGGGCTCGGGAAATGTTGGGATCCCCTTCCATTGCAAAACACACACACCTTGCACCCACCCACCAATCTAGTGCTGGATGACAAAGCTCAAACAAGAATGTTCGGTCACATGCTAATTTGTGCATCTCATAATAAGGGTTGTGTCACATTAGTGCCTTGCCACTTATATTAAAAAGTATCTTTCATGGGCATTGCAAGAGATGCAAGATTTTATGTCTTGTGAAAATAAAATTTTGTTTTTTCATCTCTTGCCTTATGGTTTTGATGTTGTCAAATTGACATTGTGTTATCAATCAATGGTGTTCACATATTAATATATGTTATCACTAACCCCACTCAAGTTGATTTGATTTCATGGGTTGCTTTTTTTTTAAGGGGATTGTGACAATAGTTGTGATTTAAACAAAGAATGATATTTATTATTAGTGCCTTGCCACTTATATTAAAAAGTATCTTTCACGGGCATTGCGAGAGATGTAACATTTTACGTCTTGTGAAAATAAATTTATGTCTTTTCATCTTTTGTCTTATGGTTTTGATGTTGTCAAATTAACATTGTGTTATCAATTAATGGTGTTCACATATTAACATATGTTATCACTAACCCCATTTGAGTTTATTTGATTTCATGAGTTGCTTTTTTTTTTATAAGGGGGATTGCGACAATAGTTGTGGTTTGAACAAAGAATGATATTTATTATTATTGATTCTCAATGAACATGTTTCTCTCTTTGGTTGTGAAAGTTTTGAAACGTTTACACCGACAAGGGAATAAGTTTTTTCATTGATGTGCCAACATGATGTAAGAAGTGAAAGGCATTTCAAGCCCCTCTCTTTCAATTTTGCGCACATTTTATAAACAATGTAAATGATGTTATAACGTGTGCAGGTGATCTCTATTTTGAGACATGATGTTGTCGTAGGTGACGGTTCTTCTAGGTTAGGAATCCTTTCAGAAAGTCCTCCCCTTTCCCTATTTAATATGTTTTTCACAAATAAAGGGGGTTCAAGAATTTAATGTTCTGTTTGTGGTTTTGCCTTCTTAGGTGATTCTTTTGTCTTCTTGGATGTGTCCTTTCCTTTTATTCCTTGTATCTGCTCCCCTCAAGCCCCCCTTTTTTTTTGGGTGTTTTGGTTTTTTTTTATTGTCAGGTTCTCATCTTAAGGCAAAAGAATTTTGTGAAAACTCAAATATTTCACCATGCAAAAATATAATTTTCAAAAAATCCTCTAAAAGAAACCAAAATCCTTCAAAATATTATAACATTATAAGATAACCTACCTTAAGACCAAACACAACCTACGAGTAAACATTTTATTAATATCTTCCTTGTCTCCTCTTCATTTTGAGTGATTTAAAAAGTTATGGGAGCGCTAACTTGAGCTCTCCAATTCGTCTTTCAACAGCAGAGGCAAAGGAGTAATTATATAAGAAGAAAAATAAAACTTTTCAAAGGTATAAAATGTGTTTTTCTTTCTTTTCTTCTCTTCTCTTCTACCCTCTAACTTTCAATGCTCATAACTTTTTCATTTCTTGTTCAAATTAAGTGATTTAAAGTGCTATAAGAACGCACCTTTATGATCTACAAATCATCCTGGAACCATAAAGGCAATAGAGCAACTTTCAAAGACTTTTTTGGATGTTTGGTAAGAGTCTTCCATGTGTTTGGTGGTTTTTCCTCTCCACCATTTGACCCACCCCCCACTTTGGAGGGTCACATATGACTCATTTCTTCATTTTTTCATCTATTCAACTTTCTGTGGGTGCACAAATAGTAAAGGCTACAATTCCTCTTTGGGCATGAAATTCAAAGGAGCACTCTCCAGAAGTTCACAGACCTCTAAGACACTTAAGTGTTCGGTGGCCAGCTGGGCTAATCTCAAGTTTCAACACGAGTCCAAATATCATCTTTTGAAAATCTTCATTTGAAAATAGGCATACTACCTAGGGCCAAAATCCATTAATCTATTATATTCTATAATGAATATAATAGCACAATATCCGTGGTGCCTTCGTAGGCAAAGGCCCACAAACTGGCTAAATTTTATCGGTTATATAGAGTATATAGCTAGCAATCTACAAAGTTGAATAGGATCAATGTCATGAAGATAGCAACTTGCATATATAATGTCCACACCCAAGAAAAGTTGAGGGTTTATAGGGTGCCAAAGTCAGGGCAAAAACACTTTCCAGCTCTTTATGCTATGAAAGGCACTTGCAATTAGCTATCACTTCTGCATAAGACAAGATCCTTCACTTTTGGAACAGCCAAATTTTTTCATGAAAAAATAGGGGCAATCACTTCATAAAACGGTATGCCTTTCATATCATTGTCCCAATAAATAAATAAGTATCCCCAGTTTATAATGGGGGTATTAGCTCAGGCCAAAAATGGTGACAAACAGTTTTGGAAATAGAAATTTCATGCAGCCAATGGGAAGGCTCAGCATGCACTCAAAGTGCCTTGATTTTTTTCTTTTAAGTTTTGGCAGGGGGTTTGGGCGAGGGGGAGGAGGATTTTTTTCATTTTTCCTTTGTTCCCAACTTGTTCCTACCAAATTCCCAGTCAGTTCCCTAGGTTCCCAATGTGTTCCTCAAGGGTGTTCCCAATAGCACCTCACCTTAATCCCATATGTTTGCCCAATGTCCTCCTCTTCTCACCTATATACCTGGGCCAAAGGGGGAGGCACTCCATCTTTCCATAGAATCTTCTATTTTGGGTGGACCCCATAGTTTCAATTTTTTTTGCAATGGGTCAATCAAATGACTCATTGTCAAAAGAAAAAGTTGGACTTGTGAGGCACCCTCGACTAATTAATATGAAACAAAAGAAGTACCCCCATATCCCAAAGGGAGTTTGGTTTTATGAAATGCCTACTGCATTATTACGTTTTATAACATAACGGACGAATGCAAGGACCCCTAACATGGCTGTTTGGGAAACTCCCTACAATGGACTGCCTCATCTCTCACAGGACTCTCATTCATAGAATAGCCACAATGGCAGTCCATTAGTCCATACCTCTACAAACATTCATACTACTTAAAGGGGGGCAAAAAATCCAATAAAAATTGATGCTGGAACCATCGCACAGAAGGCCAAACAAACCAAAAGACGTGAAACCCCCAAGAACCAAAGAAAAGAGAGAGATAGTCCCTCTTGTGGGAGGAAGCTATCTCATCCACAACTCCTCTATTGTCACCTGCGTGCAAATCATGAGATCTAACAATAATAGGAGGTCTAAAACAAGCATCCTTGCCAACACAATCTTCCTCTCTATCTTCAAGTATTTGCAAAAACTTAAAATTTTCACCAAAACAAGTCCTGACAGTTCAAGGCCACAAGTATAAGACCTTGATGTTCTCACATTCTACACACATAATTAGCTCTCTTTAGTAGTGTTCCAATCCAACTACCCTTGAAAGCATTGAAAAAATTGAATCTTCAAAAATTAACTTGATTGTTATTCTCTACACTTGGCACCCTTTTATGATTTACCTATGCAAATCACCATGATTCCCATTCTAAATTCAAAACACCCCAATTCCCACAAACTACTTTGGGGGCACACTACCCCCTTCCAACAGTTTACCTTCAAAACAAGTGAACAAGGAGCATGTACCTCTCCCCTTTCTTGGTTTGGGTTTAGGGTTCTTCTACTAGGCTAGCAAGCATAGCACCCTTCAGTTTTTCACCAATGGGCAAATTGCAATGTTGTGGGCTCATCCAATAAATAATTAAGGCTATCATAAGTAAAGGCATGTGCAATTTTGACTTCCTTTCACCGTTTGTGGAGACGCCTTATGAGAAAAACACATGTTTTGAATGTATCCCAAATGCTTCTTTGTGGACAAGAAAATGTGGGCTCCATAGCAACATGAGTACTGCAAGTCCTGAGCTAAAGTTTTCTTTCTACTTACTTTATGAGTACTACATGACAACACAATAAAAGAAAAAGTTCCTTTGTTTGTGACTCGTGACAAAACACATGTTCCAAGTGACACAAACTTTGATCCAACACCATTTGATTCTTTGGAGAGAGGGGGGAGTAGACCAAGCTAAAACTTTTGGGTCAAAAGTGAAATCTCTCTCCACATTGCACATTGCATGTGTTGGCCCACTTGACATTTGATGACTTTTGGGTCATTCATAAAGCATTGGCAAAAAAATTGCTAGTGTATCCAGAGGGCACGTTATCAAGTAGAATTTCTCCTCCACAAGAGGTGAGGAATTTCAAAAAATGAATTGTTTGTTCCAATGGGCATTTTTTTTCTTTCCGCAATATTTGGCCTCCTTTTTCATCATCTACCTCATATCAAGGGAAAAAGTGAGAAAAAAACGTTTTTTGCTATTGCTTTTATGTTTGTTGAGTAATCCCCCCCCACCTCTTACGTGAGGTGTTCTCAAAATAAGTGTCCCTTCAGCTCCACCTTGTGGAGTAGGCACGGGTATTTCATGAATGCCCCATTTGGGTGTGCTACCTTTTACATAAAAAGCACGTGGAGAAATTTCCTAAATGTATTTGAAGGGCACCTTATATTCCTAATATCTTTTCTAGAATAGAGTAGGATTCTTACCCCTACTCATAGGTGTAAGATCCTCCCACTCTTAAATTATATGTGTCAACACCCTCCCCTCTCCTACTCCTTGTGGTCTAAGTCCACAAATGTTAGCTTGAGGTTCATGATAAAGTTCCCCATGTGCTCTATGATGGGTGATGGCAATTCCTTAAATGCAGGCGTGGATGTCACCACCATTGGACTTTACCTAAAGACAAGTTGCTTGTGTGCATGGCCAGGCCATCTGGCTATGCACTCGTTGGACAAAGCTATTTAACGTGCACTCACACTTGGTGTTAAGGACTCTAGTATTATGTCCCCTAACACCCAAGCTAGTCATTTAGAACCTAAACCTATTTACCAGTATGATTTTTTGTTAAGATAACATTCACTTAATGTTAAATAATCACCCATTTAACATTGGGTGCCACCTAAGATGCCACCTAGATTTTCACGTAACACTGACTTAACATTAGGTGTGAATGCACCTTTAGTGGTGGAAATATCACCTTGTGCTTTTTTTCATCATGTACTTCTTCTTTAGGGGGACCGAACTCTACTTCATCTATTTTCTTGCCTGCAGATATACATTGTTATTTCAATTAATTGGTTGGGGAATGCACCCAAAGGTTTTTTTTTTTCCTCTCAAAAGGAAACACTTTGATTGGTTCATCACAATTTTTTTGAAACATTGGGCACTCCCCCCCATACTAGAACCATAGAGGTGCTTCCCTTTGGTCCACCTTTATAGTTTATATACATGAAAGTTCTTTGGGCAAAGGCAAAACATATGGGACAAAAATGTGGTGCAAGTGGGAATATCTTGGGATTGTCATTGGGAACTTGGGGAACAATTTGAAAACACAACGAGAACACATGGGAAAAGAAACAAATCCTTCACCCTCCTCCACAAACCCCCAGCCCAACCCAAAATTATTTTAAACTGACCCTCTTGGTTGCATGTTGAGCCTTCTCATTGACCATGTGAAAATTATGGTTTATAAATTGATTGTCACCATTTTTTTTGCATGGGCTAATACCGCTACCAAACAAGGTGAATAGCAATGTTGGGTTGTTATCATATTTTATAGAGAATTGCCAGTTCTGGTTTTGTAAGGTTCTATGTGAAAACCAACTTGATTATTGTTTTTTTCTTAAATTAAGTTTTGGTGAGAATTGATTTAGGTATCAATATATATATATTTAGATATATATAAGCTAATTCTCGAGGTTGTTGATTCTCACAAGTTTGATAATAGTCTATTTTCTTGGCCAATTCTCACAATCCTGATCAAACTTGGAAAAACAAGTAAAAGATTATCCACTCAAAATTAGGATTTTTTTTAATCTATAATTTTATGTATCCAAAATTTTATCTCTTTCAAAAGCCACTTCAAATTGTTTTAATTCTTCTTCCAAAACTAAATCTATCCTAATAAAGGTCACCAAATCCTAAACCCACCAAGCTAGAATAGGATTCCCAACCAATTATAAGGTCATTAGGTCAATTTTTATTAATAAAAATTAATTTCTCTAAATTTTTTACTGTAATCGACATCATCTTAAATTTGTAAGTATATTAACTAAAGAAAAAATTAAATTAGTCTCAATTTGAAAATCAACAATGCCTAAAATTTTGCGAGCAATAAATATAATTTTGGGAAACATGGCCTCCTATTTTCCCCATCACCAAAAAGGGCATTTGATCTCCTTAACATCCCCTTCCTTTGACAAGTTCTTTTGTTGGTTCATGTGTCCTTGCTACCATTTCATAAATATTTAGACTATAGTCATCATCCTTTTGTTTTGTTAGTAAGGTTACTTTCATATTCAATTGGTAGATGCAAATGATGATAGCCTTTTAAGAACAATGCATATTCCATGCTTAGGATTGATGAATGAAGACACTTGCAAAGAGTCTTAAACCTTGGATTTAACATCAAGGCTAATATATTATGTGTTTATTTTTTTCGCGTTTTTTCATAAAGGAAAGAAAAATCAAAATATTGCACACCTCTTTCCTAATGTTTTAAGTCAAACTCATCAATTCAATAACCACATTAGAATCCTTTTTTATTAGGGCCTTAAAAAGATGGAAATTCAAGTTTTCTTCTTAGATTCAAATTCATGGATATGGTAGAATGAAATATATCACATATTAACCAATGACCTCTATATTGCTTTAAGACACAAGTAGAAACAAGGGATAGGCTATCTACAACAATTTGGTAAATGTGCCAAGTTAAAGGAGGTGGTATTCATGTTGCCAATTACATTTTTGAATTATAAAGATTCCTAAAAAAGGATAATTTTGCTTACAATTATGCAAAACCAAAAAGATTTATTAGTTATTTCATTAGCAAAAATTTCAAGAAACATGAAAGTTCAAAATAAATAATTCCAATTGCAACAAAATATTATTTTCTTTTCACCAGAGTATTCAATTTTCTTTGAAGAAGGTTTGAATCAAAACAAGCCTTGATCCATTCTTGTTTGCATTTTCTTGAGTTTTTAAGCCACATGACACATTTATCTATATTAGATTGAGTAGTTTTGATAATAAAAAAATTTCAAACCTTTACAAAAAAATTCATTAGTTGTAACATACTAACATGCATAAAAAATGCACAAGCAAAACATGTATCATGAAACAAATTCTTTAAACCAAATTGTCACAACTTACAATTGACTTGAAAATTGTAATCATAATGTTGAGGTTAAAGCCTTCATCTTTCACATAAGCAATTATCTTTTTCCTCAACTCATATTTGTTGAAGAATTCAATCAAAAATTTCACCAAGGATTGCCAAAATTATCAATAGTTTCAAAAAGTCCAATTGCAATCTATTTTGATTTCCAATCGACCCTAAAAAATTAAGCACAAATGCAAAGATGTCATGAACATCTTTAAATATTCAAAGATCAAAACTAGCAATTGCAAAATGACATTTTACCAAAGATAGTATGACATACAATTTTTTAGTATTTTCCACTAGACCATGTAGAATTTCTTATGAAATTTTTCTTTTGAAAGGTAACACAACCATAAGGCATAAGTGAAAACCCAAGACTTTCAACTAATTACACATGCAAATGATTTTTAACAATCAACAAACCAAGTCTTCCACAAACTACTTCTACTCCACATCCTCTTTCTTGAAAGGATATCTTGTGACAAAAAAGTTGGAAATGCCATTGACAATTAAATTAGGTCTTTTTTTAGCAAGTTGTTTTTCCAAATTTCTTCTTAGAACATTATTTGCTTCTTCCTCGAACATCTTTGCAATGTAAAAATGATATGAAAACACACTTTTTTCAATGTTATTATGCCATTTGCTATGTTGTATCAAATTAAACATTTTGTTGCATGTGTTTTTGCATTAGTTATTAAAAATTGGATTATTGTTACAAAATATATATTTCATTCTTTGAAGCATTTTAACATCAACTTTTTTTATTATCATTCACACAATAAAAACCCCAACAATGCATTTCTATTGTGACTTTTCCACTTATTTTTTTGAACATGAATTTTTTTCCCACACACACACACACACACACATTTTAGTTTGTAAACTTTCAAAATTTTCATATTCATTTACCTTTATTTCTTCTTCCATTACAACATTGTTGATAATATTTCACATTCATTATTATTTTCATGTAACATTTATGCTTGATAAATGGGGAAGAATTAAACAACCTTATACTCTACCAAACCACCAACAAAATAAAAGGTGCCAACATTTACAATGAACAAAACCATCCATTTTTTCTCCTCTCGCAAGGTGGAAAGATGCAAAGAACAAGAATATGGTTTTGAAATTGAAACAAAATTCATGCAACCAAAAAACAAATTTACATGTTAAGTTTTAAAATAATAATGAAAATAAAATATATATTTAAAAATCTACATTGGAATATTTCCCTGAAAAAGAAAAAAAATTACCTAATGTTTTTGTAAAAGCTTGGTGATTAAGCTCCACAATCCACAATTACCATCAAAAGAAGATCCAAGAAAAGAAAAAGAAAAAAAAGAAAAAAATATTCTTTTTTAAAAGAACAACATATACATTAAAAACTCCCAAAAATAAAAGGCAACAAAAAATTTGAAAAAAAGAAAAAGAAAAAACGTATTTAATGTTTGTTGTTAAAGGTTACTGAAGTTGGTTCAAAACACACACAAAGGAATCAAAAAGGGCGTTGGATGTCAAATTCTATTATAAAAAGTAAAGATTATTTATTTATTTATTTATTTTCATTTGAAACAATGGTAAACATAGCACATTGTTCTTTTTTAACACACATGAATGTCAAGGAACTCAAATTAAAACTTCATATGATCCAATTTTAGGTTTTGGTGTAGTTAAAAACTTTTGAAAGTGAATTTTTTTGTCATTAAAAAAGGACTTTAAAAGGATTCATATAATAAAAATAAGTTGATGATAAAAAAAATTAATGTGATAATAACCTATTAAACACATTAAAAAAACATTCACAATTTAAAAAATATGAAACTCTAAAACTTTGAAAGTTCAAAGTATGTACATTTAAAAATTCAAAACTTCAAGAGTGTTTTACCATGTATAAATGGGGTATAATGTACATGATGTATTAACAAAGTTTTATTTTCTATTGCATTAAACTGAATTTTTTAAAAACATTTTTTGGTATGATTTCAAATTAGCATCATTTTTCAAGATGAAAAATGGATTTTGTAAGGAATTTTTACATTTTCACAAATTCATATTTATTAAAAATATATTATGAAAACTTATAAGGGCAATTTCTAATCATATTCCGTAACAAGTTGCAAAAAAAATTCAAAAAATCATTTATATGAAAATTTTATTTTAGGGAAAATTGACATGTAGTTTCAATGCAAATAAATGCTTGTGGCTCCTTTGAATGTGTTTTGACCCAACTTGTTAATTGGACTCCACATTTCACAATTGCCTACACAAGTAGATGGGGGGGGGGAAATACTAGGCTAAACACATGGAACAAGAATAATGCGAAAAAACAATGACAATAAACACAATGGATAATAGGCATGGTACATGTAGTTGAAAGAACAACAACAAAACAATAGTACAATAGTGTAAAGGGGTGATGTAAGACTAATAACAATGTGAAGGAACAACAACACAAAGGCATAGCACTGTCCAATAACAATGGCAAAGGAGAAAAAAAATGAAGGAACAACAATGACACAACATTGCAAAGGAACAATGCACAAAACAAAATAAAATTACAAAATAAAAAAAATAAAACAATAAAACCTTGCATTTCACAATCACAAAACACGTTCACAATTCACAAACATTATTACAAGAAAAATACAAATGAAAAATGAAAATGCAAGAACGTGAAGTCAATTCTTTAAATTTTTTATAATTGGGGAACAAAGAGCAAAATTTTAATCCAACAACTACTAACCACCAAACCTTTCCAATGGACTTTTCTTAAACCTTACTTACTTCTACATTTCAAAAGCCTAAGAACCGTGCTTGAGTTTAGCCCATATGGCCTTTTTATAGAAAAGGAATCCAATTTTCATTCTTTCATGTTCTAACTTTAACCTTGGGCTCATGACCAAGGCAAGGGCTTGCAAGGGTGCGGGCCAAAAGGGAAGCCTGGGAGTCACATTTCATGTTCTAGGGAATGTAGGAGAGTGTGAAGGAATGAACCCTCACATTCCCAAGTGAGCTCCCATTTTGGGAGTTGGAGTCCCAATGGACTTCCAAACCTTCAGAGAGCAATTATAGGGGTCAAAACCCATCAGATTGAGGAGTTCCTTATATCATTGAAATTTTTTTGGAACATAAATGTCTAAAATGGGCTTGCATGACCCATTTGGACACTTAAGACACAAGTTATGGCCAAAAGAAAGGTCGGGAATCAAATTATCAATTTGATTCTTAGCCACTAAAAGTTGGAAATCACCCCAATCTCCTTGCGTGCAGGTCGCGTGTGACATATTTTTAGAAAACTCTTAACAAGGGCTACAACTTTGCTTTAGATCTCATTTCTATTGAAGGTCTGCACACAAATTATGGGCCCCCAAACTCGAGGGAGTTCCAACTTTGGGAATTTCGAAACTCCCAAATGGGAGTCCCAAAACACAATGACATTTGGATGTCGGTCCTGTGGCCAGGCACATAGTATACTATGAGGGGGAAGGTGGTGGCTTCCCCCAAGTCCGAGCTGTGGTGAGTTTGTGAGTCCATATTTACCCGTGGTTCATCCATGCACCATGGTGCTCCAACTATGCACTAACCAACTTGTTGTTTGGTTTGTGCAGGCCCGTGTGAGTGATTGAATTGCTTGTCAATCTTCCTAGTCCCATCTCAAACTTTCAACATGCCCCTCTACCCCGGAAGTGCTACGAGCTAGGGAGCACACCCCAACTCCTTCTCCTTCCATTGTTTTAATCTTTGGACTCACAGTTGAGTCCATCAAGGAGCTTGGGGGTGTGTCATTTCAATTCTCACAAGATTGAGAATTAGTTGGTCAATTTCCATACAAATTGATACCCATCATTTTTTTGATTAATAATTAGACTAAAGAATAGATGAAAAACCAAGGAAAGGAGCAATAATTACCCAACATTGATGAACATCTATTTAGTTTTTTGGATTTTTCCCCAAGTTGATTACAAAAGTCATCATCCTACAAGTTTGTGAAATTGGCTCTTGTGCATAAGGTTTGATTGATACTAAAAGTTGGGGCTGAAAAATCTTGGGCAAATAATAGGAAATTTAAACATTTTTTGGCTCATTGTTTAGCCCCAAGTTATTAATAAAATATTATTTGTTTGGGGGCCAATGGGTTCATGTGAAAAGTCATTAAGGCCGAAAAGTAAAGACAAAAACTTCAACCCTTCATATGGTATCATTCTTTTTATCATTGTATCATTTTTCTTTTCATCTTTGTTTTTTTTTTTTCAAGTTAAATCCTCAAAATGAACCACCGTGGATGAGCATAGACACAAGATATTTGAATATCTTGTGTTTTTCATGATGATTCAACATGTTATTATTGTAATTGTGGCATTGTCGCAACTTGCATTTCATTAACATTTAAGTGCAATGATGATGATGATGATTTTTTTCATTATGAAAACAATTGAAAAAACATGAGAGAAATTTGTATGGAACTATGAATCATGAGCAAGTGGTTTCATGGAGAGGCAACTTTTGGGCAACTATTTAGCAAAGATGTTCAACAAGAAGTAAAGAAAATGAAATGAAATGAAATGATGAAGAAGGAAAAGATATATAGGGTTTGGTTTAGGGTTTCCTTTGATCCTACAATGTGGATTTCATTAAAAAGAAATAAAAATTATTGCAACAACATTGGTCCCAAGGGTGCAAATTGGCCTCCCAAGTTGATAGGTTTTTTTTTTTTGCCATGGGCAAGGTTTAGGGTCCCAAAGCAATTTGGGACTTTTAGCCAAAGTTTTCCAAACTTTGATTCATGGATGTCAAAAATTTCTCAAAATTTGATAGACTTGCAAAAAAAAAATTGTATCTACAACAAAGAAAAAAAAAATTCTTTTCCCAAAATTTGCCAAAAGGTAACACAATTTTCTAAAAGTATAGTCTTTTTCAAATGCTTGTCGAATTATTGCAGTATCTTTTGACAAAAGAAATGGAACTTCTGTAAGAGTTGGAAGATGTTCAAGACTCATCTTGAAATACATTTTTTGTTTTTTGTTGGACAAGGATGATGGCTATGAAATATTTGTGGAAACATGTTCCTATATTGGACAATGTGTTGTTAAGGTGTTCATGGATGACATTAATTTTTTCAATGAAGAAACCTTGTTTAGTGGCCAAATGTTACTAGAAAAGTTCACTTTCATTTGAGCAATTGATAACGAAAGTGAATGCGAGTTTAATTTAGATCATATTGCCTTACTCTAGTTTACAACATGCCATTTTTTCAAAAACATTATCCTTGAATTTGCATAATGGGGATTGGGTACTTTGTTGCAATGGATGTTAAAAGTGTTGCATTCTTTTGTAACATGCTAAAAACTTTGCTTTTAAGGTGAATAACATGGGAAGAAATAATTTGCAATTGCGAAAGGGGTTTAAAGCCATTATATTATTTTAAGACATAATCTTTTACTTTTACTTTAACACATATGATAAGTTTATGTTTGTTTAGGTCTTCAAATGTAAGTTCACATGTTGCAAAATGTTAGGGTTTAGGAACAATAGTGAACAATAACTTCACTCAATGTGTGTTACAAATTGAAGTACTTGCATAATGCTCGGATGTTTGCTACAAAATCACACTTTGTTGATGCAATGTGGAATGGGGACTAGATTTTTAAATATGGTTTAAGGTTTATGATCACATATGCATTTCAATGTGGAAATTGAATTAATTGTGTGATTATTTTTAATTCTTGAAAATAAATAACAACAATTAGACTACATGGCATGATGAACAAAGTTGTAAATTTCTAAGGGGGATTCATTATATGAATTAATTAACATGGGTGTCATTAGTGTGTAAGGTTTTCCAATAGCTGAAAAGAACATTGTCGATGAACTTAGGAACACAATGTTGCCTACAAAAGGTGAAAAAAACCTAATTGATAAGGGTCTAGTTCATTATTACATGAATATGACATATGGGAAACGTGTGGAGTAGTTTAAAATTCTATAGCTTTACAATGAGCTCAAAGTGAAGTCTATAGTAATAAAGGTAATAGCTTTAGGCTTTTGAAATTATAGCAAGTTATCCATTTGTTTTAGATCATACCACATTTGTCGTTGGCTAAATTTTTGTTCATTAAATTTTTATCAAGGTTATTAGATGTACATGAAAATGCCCATGAAACTAACAAATAAACATATAATATGTTAAGTAACACCTACTAAAAATGATAAAATAACAAAAGGATGACGAGATATTTTATGCATCTATTGTGGTGGAGAGTGGCCCAATAAGCAAAGACTTTTAGAACATTGACATAATGGTTATGGCAATGTACCTTTCTATCAAAATTTACAATTACACGTGTAATTGCATGTGTACTCCAATTTCAAATTTGTGTAAGAAACCAAAATTGAATTAGTTGTTAACTAATGAAAATTCAACTTCTCATTTGTCAATTAAACCCAAGTAAAAATTGATAGGGAACAAGGTTAAAAAGTTACCAAAAATTACAATCATTAGGTGGGTGTGTCGACTTAAAATGTTCCATGAATTAGACTCACTTACAAGGTACAATGCAAAATACCACAAGTGCATTTTCATTACAAACCTATTGGAAACATTGAATGAAAAACCCACAATTACCAAAATCTAAATACCAAAAACAATAATCTATTCTTAATATTAAAATTGTAGAATTTGATTCGAATTTGTAGATAAATGGTTTTCAAATGGTGGATAAGATTTTTCTTTACTAGTTTTTAAAAGTATTGTGGGATTTTATTTTTTTTGGTGGGATCACCATTTTGGATTTAAAAGTTTACCTTTATTTAGATGTAGAGTTTATTTATGTGTAAAGTTTGGTAGATTTCACCAAATTGTATTTGGATGTGAAGAAATTGAACCTTTTTTTACTCTTGAAATCATTTCCCATTATAGTTTTTTGTTTTATGTTTTTGAAGTTTTATTTCCTTAAGAAAAAATATTATTTGTGTGTTAAAGTGTTGTCATTTTCTTTCTCACTTTTGTGAAGTTTTATAAGGAAATTGGTAATATATTTGCATTACTACTTTGAATATTTTCTTTTAAATGATTATTTGTCACATTAAAGTTGTAAAAGGCATTTTACCTTTTTTCCCCCTAACATTTTCACTTTCAAAACCCAAGATGTTACTAGGTGGCCTTGACACATCTACTTTCATTTTTACTACATCCATTTCCAAAAAACAAATAATGGATGGGTTAGATGTTACTAAAACCATTTCTAAGAACATGTTGGAAAGTATGGGGTACCTAGTGCATCAACCCCCTTGGAATAATGGGGAATGGATGCAACATCATCATTGACGTGCTCCCAAGCTTCTTGATAGACTCAAATGCAAGTTTGAAGTGAAAATAATGGAAAAGTAGGAGTTCGGGCATGTTCCTTGGCTTGTAACACTTTGGGGGTAGAAGGGCGTGTTAAACCTCCGGGATGGGATTAAGAAGAATGACAAGCAATCATTCATTCACACGAACCTGCACAAAACAAAACAACAAGTTGGTTAGTGCATAGTTAAAGCACTTTTGGTGTTAGGATGAGCCATGGGCAAATTCAGACTCACAAGTTTCACCATAGCTTGGACTTGAGGGAAACAACCACCTTGCCCTTTATATTATACTTTGTGCCTCTCCACGAGGCCCACATCTAAATAACATTTTGTCTCGGGATTCCCAAATGGGAGTCTTGAAATTCCCAAAGTTGGGATTCTTGCGACTTTGGGGCCCCATAACTTTGTGTGCAAACTTTCGATTGAGATGAGGTCTAAAACAAAGTTGTAGCCCTTGTCGAAAACTTTTCAACGATATGTCGAACTCTGCCTACATGCAAAGAAATTGTCACACACAAGGAAATTGTCACACGCAATTGAACAAATTAAATGCATTATTCAATTCAAAAATATAAGCCTTGTCAAGTTATACAAAGTTCCTTGATAATCCTTTGGTGAATATTTGCAAAAATTTTAGATGTGTTTTTATCATGAACATTTTTTTAATTTGAGAACAGAAGTCTTGTTAAGATCCTTCAAGGGTCTTTCAATTAATCTTTGACATTTGTATGTGTTTTCAAAGTGAATACATTATTTGATTGAAAAACATTAACCTTATCAAGATCGTCCAAGGCTCTTTGATAATCATCCAACATTCTTTTGACATTTGAATATGTTTTGAAAGTGAAGATGTTGTTGAATTCAAAGATCATTAAATTTGTCAAGATACCTTCCTAGCTCCTTTTAGTCTTTCAACAAAGATGTTTGAGATTTCCATAAACACTTCAAATGAAGAGTACCTCCTTTTGAACCTAACACCTTTACCCTTTGTTTGGCCTTTACCATGAGCCAGATTTAACCAAGTTCTTTTTCTTTTTTTTTTCGATATGAGGATTTTTTTTGTGA
>Ga0209208_10003058_pt1 | contig 24059 bp, 23 predicted proteins | sample S1TSphfallax_3_FD_187694 | JGI IMG/M metagenome (GOLD analysis project Ga0209208, IMG submission 187694) | Host-associated microbial communities from peat moss isolated from Minnesota, USA - S1T2_Fd - Sphagnum fallax MG (SPAdes) (version 2) | ecosystem: Host-associated > Plants > Peat moss >...
CTTTCTGAACTGCAGGTTTTCGCTTGTTCCCTTTGCCTGGCTTCTTGTCTTTGATGGTCTTCTCCTCTGATGCATCCTCTTGTCCTGGAACCTGCACCATCCAAAGAAACCAGGTCACAAGTAGTCTTGGTGAACTGCAGGAGAATCCTGTCGATGTGTAGAAAACAGTTTTTGCAAATATACAAAACACATGGAGTTCAAACGGACTATTTGATTTACCAACCATGGCAATGTCGTCCATTTTCTCCAACAGGAACTGGGAATAGATCTGCGTTTTGCTGAGCAGATCATCAAGCTTGCTGAATGCTGTGACCTCCAGCTTTATTGCAGCCTGGTTTGCCAAAGCCTCCTCCATTTCCGCAGCTTCTTGTCTGGCTCTTTCCTCTGCCAATCTATTTTCCTCCTCAACCATGTCCCCTGTGACGATGGGAAGGGGCACATCATCATCGCCACTTGTGACGACGGGCACATCAGAATCCATGGCTACACCACCCACTGTGTTGAGTTGAAACTGCACACAGCTCAGTTGGGTGGGATGAGTGGGTGCGTGCGTGCGTGCTGAAACCTGAGAAACACAGACACAAAACCCCAATTCAAAACCGCGCAAGGAAGTAGCACCCAAAAAATCCCGCCCAAACTGAGCAACAACTTCTTCTGGTCATTCAAGCCCACTAAACCCTAAACCCTAATGTTGTTTAGACTCTGGAAAATGCTCTGTTATGAAATTCTGCGGTAGAATTCTGTGCAAATGGTAGCTCTGCAATGAAATTCTGCACTACATTTCTGTTCAAATGTGTAGGCTCTGCAAGAGAATTCTGTGCAAATGGGTAGCTCTCCAATGAAATTCTGCAATACAATTTCGTGCAAAATGGGTAGGCTCTGCAGTGTTGCAATAGAATTCAGTGCAAATGGGTAGTTCTGCAATGAAATTCTGCAATAGAATTCTGTTCATGCAAAGTTCATTTTTCGTATGGAATTTAATTTGCTGTGTGAATCCAGCAAATGCACAAATTCTTCTGCCACAGATTGATTTCTGCCTTGTTTAAAAATCCCACACAAGAGTTGACACCAAAATAAAATTTATATAACACACACCTACCTATCAAATCTTGGTTACCAAATTCTTCTCTTGTTTTGATTTGAAACCTTGCTTTAATTTCTATTACCATATCTGATATTCATGTAATCTAGTTATGAATAATGTCTTCAGCTCTTTAAAACAACTTCAAGGTGGTGGTGGTGGTGGTGGTGGTGTGCAAAAACCTCCTCAATCAAACCACTTTGTTTGCTTCGAAACTTTGTTTTTCATAAAGCTTTGATCTTTTGTGAATCCGCCAAGTGCACAGAAACAATAAAGAATGATTTTTCCTTGCACCAATTCCTTCAACATAAACATAAATTGGATTGTTTATACACACATGAGAATATTTGCCAAATTCTTTTTCCAAATACAATCAGTATTTGAAAAGTGAACATAAAATAATAACAAAACTAATCATAAAAATATTATACATCTATTTAAGAAAAAAGGTAGTTTGTTTTGTTCTGTTATAGTAAGATCTTCCAAATCACATCATTTCATGACGCATTCTTGATATCTTTGGAAAACTCTCGATGAGTAAGGGTGCACAAACTTTGGTTTGAAACTGATTGGAACCATGATATGGAAGCTTTTGATTATTAAACCATTGTCTCAATGAAAACTAGATAAAATTGAAACTGAAAAGTATACTAGAATTTTGGGGTGTTCTTGGTGATATTAGAAAGCTTTTAGCAAATTAGATTTAATAGAGTTTATTTCATAATTTCCAAAGCTAAGATGTGAAAGATATTAATTTTTGTGTGGATTTTGTTGCTGAAAATTCAATCAAATTACAAAATTGGGGTTGGAAAAAAATCAGTTGAACCCTCAATGTGTTCATGGTTGGGCCAATGGCACAGGCTACAATAATTAAAGTTTGTAAAGTGCATGAACATGGCATTGGAAGCCCATGTTCGTTAGATTCACAAGTTGTAACTTCAAACTTGGCACCAAAAATGTCCAAAGGGCCATGATAGGGGATGAAACTATTTTTTTGTCATCAACTTGGCATGAAATGAACTTATGTCAGATTGTTTTACTTGGTGCATTTGTAAGTTTTCTTTTTACAATTCTTGAGAGCTCAAACAACTTGCCTCCAAAGCTTAGAAAGTGGCTTAGAGAAAGGGGAGCTACATCATGGAGAGTGCAAATGAAAGTGGTTTAAAGAAAGTGAAGTTGCATCATGAAGAGTGCAAAAAAATAGAAGAGTGCTCATATCCAATACTTGTGACAAGGAAAAGATTTTTTACGACTATTGCCTAGAAAACCACGCCTTTTGGTAAGCATTTTTGTTTTTATTATGGTCATTTTCGATTCTTGTTTGGACAATTTGTGTGTTTGTTTTTCAATTTCGCAAAAATTATGAATTCCCTAAAAATTTCCTAAAGTTTAATTACCATATCTAATATTATGCAAATTATGAATTTCCTAAAGTTTTTTTGATTTAACAACACTCAATTTGTTTATGGTTTCTTTTGTGGGTAAGTTTTGTGTGGTGTGGTGTTGTTGATTTTTTTTGTTGGACATCAATCAAAAACAAGAGGAGGTTGGAGACTTAAGTACAAAAGACTTTAACAATTATAGTAACTAAGTATTTAGATTATTTTTTTTGTCATTTGGTGTTTTGGGTGGTTGACTAATTGAAATCTTGTGATGTTTGGTGACATTGGAAGGATGGATGCATGAAGGTGAAGACTGTAGTTTTTCAAAAGGAGGAAAGCTTATTTCCATTGTGCCATCTACCTTTTAAAGAAATGCAATATAATACCAAGATTAGGGTTGTGTGATTATGGGGAAGGTGAAGATCACTAGGGATTTTGAAAGTGACAAATTTTGGCAAATAGATGTTATGTGTGGGAAGTTGTTTTGAGTGATTTGGGTTCTATTTCAACAATTTTGAAAAAAGAAAATACCTTGATATTATTAGAACCTCCAAATGTGTTTAGTGTGTCTACTATTTGCGAGTTTTCATTGGGGATTCTAGTAGGTGAACACTAGGTTGCATTTGTAGAACTTCTTGAAGTTGCATATTTCTCATGTTACTTCTTGTCATATTGTTTGTTTGACTATCATCATCACTAGAAGCTATTTGTCTTCATTTCATTTTAACATTTGTTTTCATTTGTGTGTTTAGATATGGGTATGGGTGTCAAATACACTATTCTACCAAATAATGTCAGTTGAAGTTCATGAAAGAAAGATCAGAACGATTTGACCCCCATAGATTTGTAAACAATATCTTTTACATAACTTAGGATGGTTGTTGTTTGGACTTGTGCAATCATATGTATTACCAAAATTTGGAGTTATTTAATTTAATTCAAGTTTTGTCTCATGGATATGACCTCATTGGTGTAAGGGAACATTTTTGTGCCCCTATCTTTCATTCCAATGGCATCTTCTTGAAAAAATAAGTTGGTTTATTGTTGTGGGTAAAATCATAGCATGGAAAACTTTTGAAATTGTGAAATTTGACAATGCCTCTTACCATCACACAATTATTATACAAGTGATATTCCAAGGCTTTCTTTTGAAACTTGATTGCAATTTGAATTAAAATCCTTACAATATTACATCATGGCAAGTGACTCATTAGAGATATTGACAATTGAGATTTTATATAAGAATTTTTCATTTTGTAAATGGAAAAGAATTTTGAACTCCATTATCTTTGGCCATTTGATTTTGTTGGCGATCATAGTCTTGATGATTTTGATTTTGCTTCCAATCATGGTTTTGGTCATCATCCTTATGATTTAATGAAACAATCATTAACCCAAAACATGAGGTGGTTTTTGTTTTGTGATTCAACTTTTGATCATGATTATAATAATCACCTTTATGATCATGGTTAACCAATGGTCTTTAAACCATCATATTCAACTTCAAATCATGGTCTTGTTGTTCTTGATTTTGCTTATGGTCATGGTTTTGGTTATCATCATTTTGATTTTGCTCAAACAATGTTTAACTCATCATGTATAGTTTCAAATCATGGTCTTGGTGTTTTTAATTCTACTTATGATCCTGGTTGTGGTCATCATCTTTTTGATTATGTATTAGTAATTGTGAACTACATATATATATTTTGGTTTTGTTATTCTTGATTTAATTTTGAATGGTGGCTTTGATCATCATCCTTTGGATTTTAGTGAAACCATTTATAAACTAAATTATTGAACTTTAGGTCTTGGTCTTGATGGTTTTTATTCTATTTATGATCATGATTATGGTCATTGTCCTTTTGATTATGGACTAATAATCCTTAACCCTAAACTACATGTGCATTTGGTGATCTTGGTGTTCTTAATTTTACTTTTGATGATTATTTTAATCATCATCCTTTTGATTTTAATGAAATAATTTATAAACATTCATGGTTTTGGTGTTCTTGATTCTATTTATGATCATGGTTATGATCACCATCATATTGAATTTAGATTAATAGTCCCTAACCCTAAATTGAAAATGGCATTAATGGTCTTGGTGTTCTTGATTAAGCTTCCTAATTGGGTTGTAGTCATTTTCCCAAAAAATTTAATGAAACAAAACCCAATCCCAAAATAATGTTAGTATTGCACATAGACATGTTAGTAGGGCTAACAATCATCTAAATTTTTCCAACATAAAATTTAGTTTGACCAATATAAAATTGAATAATTGAAAGTAAAAGTCACAAAAGGAAACTAATGCACAATCCATGTCCCCTATGGAATGCACAAAGGGCCCAACAAATTGGACATTAATTAACAATCCCTAAATCTAGCATATCTAGGTTTTGGTACGAAAGTACAAAATCTAATTGACCATTGAAGGTCTAGTTAAGTAACCACACTCACTTTCATAACCGAATCCAACATCCAACTCAAAACCTAAATCCTAAGTAACAGCCCTGAATCAAAATGCAGCATATCTAGGAGGTTTTACCATGGTCCCCCTTATTATTAAAAAAACCCTAAAAACTTTAACAACAAGCCCTTTTTATTTACTAGCGAACTTTCACCTAAAAATAAAGTGATTTTCAATAGTTTCCATTACAAAAAAAATTAGGGAGGAAAAAAAGCAAAAATCCCCAAAGTTCTATATTTGGTTTGCAGTGTGTAGCCATGAATATATTAAAAGGGTTAACTAGAGATTTCTACTCCTCATCTGGTTATAGCCAGATTTGGCTAAATATTCCTAAGGATGATCGTCATTTTTTCTACGTCTTAGTATGTGTGATCGCCATTTAACCCACATAAAAAAAATTCCTAAAAAGAACACTGCTAATAACTCCAAAACTCTAAAACCCTGAATCACAAAAACCCATTAAAATGCTTTTAGAAACCCTAAATTGCTGTCGGAGGCATTCATGAGTTTGCGACAAAGCTCTGAATCCCTTAGGGTTTCGAGTGTTTCTTCATCACAATCTGATTTGTTGCTGCGACACATCTCTCTCACTGTGCAGCTGTAATGCTGCCAAGATTGTTTTGTGCAGTAGCCTGGGAGTATTTTGATACACGTATCTTAAGTACTTGGAAGAAAGAAGAAAGCCAGAGTACGGGACAGGCGGCTGTTGTTGTGGCAGAATAGCAGGTAATGTGTCTTGAGAGCATGATGCACTTGTTGTTGTTGCGGTTGTGGGTGTGCTTAGATATTGCCAAGGCTCAATTGCAATTTTTTTTTGTTTGTTTGCCGGATTGCGCATGAGTTTGAAGCCTTTTTTTTCTTTTTTTGTGTATCAGAATTGTTTCAGCTTTGTTTTTGTTCTTTCAACATTCGAATTGAAAATTTTGTTCTTGTTGCTGCACGGGAAGATATTGTGTTATTGTTGCTGGATGTGAAGAGATTTTGCTCTTGTTGCTCTATGTGAAGAGATTGTGCTCTTATTGTTGCTCTATATGAAGAGATTGTATTCTTCTTGTTGCTCTATGCAAGAGATAGAATTTGAAACTAGTTGCTGCACAATTGAAGGCTACTGAACATTCTTTTTGCGCAAAGATTGAGCTTTTGTTGTCAAATTCTGTCCATGTGATTTGTGAGTTTTTAGGGTTTCACTTGTTGCCAAATTGGCTGTGTTTTTTTCTGGCCTTCTGAAAGATAGTCTTTTGCAGGCAAGAGTTTTTTGTTCAGGAACCGATTGCTGATTGAGAAGAAGCTACAGCATTCAGAAATCAGAAATGGTTAGTCATTCCTCCTCAAGAACCTGCTATGTGCATGCATCTTTTTCCTTATCTATAGCCAACACCATCTGGAGCCAATGAAGTCAGTGTGTAGTAATGGTGGCAGGTCCTCATTGCTGATTGTGATGAAGATGGTGATGGTTTAGGGTTTAGGGACGGTTTGTGAGGGACTCACATACGGTTATGACTGCACTCATGGTTGCGGTACCTTCGAATGGTTGTTGTGGAGATTTCTCTCCTATTTCATAGATGTGTATCTTTATGTATCCTCATGATGACCAGTTGATTCATCCTGATATTCACATGGTCTAGATACTCTACAACATGGTGCTGCTTTGCCTACTGCTTTGCCTACTGCTTCGTGGACTACTTTGCAGGAGAAGTTGTTGTTCAATGTCTTGTGTCTCAGGAAGTTACATTGTAAGATAGTGCCTGTGGGGACTAAAATGTAAAGCTTACAGGGTGTGAGTGTCAATCTCATTTATATATATATATATATATTTGGGTTTCTGGTGGTGGTTGGTTTTATGCAGTCAGTGACATTGCATACAAACGTGGGAGAACTCAAATGTGAAATTTTCTGTGATGAGGTCCCTAAAACTGCTGAGGTTTGTGTTTCTCTCCACTCTCCCTCCTCTTCTGTCTCTATCTCCAATTCTTTCTTTCTGTCGCTCTATCTCATGAGGCCACAACAGCAAGCTGTCATATGAGCCACACCCACTCTCCTCCTCTCTTGTGCTGTGCTGTCTTTCTTTTTTGTTTTATGTTCTGTTTATATCTCTGGGTGTGATCTCTCATTATCTTTTTCTCTTCTCTTAGTCCAGTCTAGTCTTATGAGACCTGCACAGTCTCTTCTCTTGCTCTGTGTTTCCATTTTTTTTTCCCTCTAGTCTTTTTTCTTGTATCTCTCTGTGTTTGATGTCTCCTTCTTGTCTTTGGTCTTCTCTTAATTCTATTGTATGACAAGTTAGTTATTGCTTTGCTCCATTGTTTCATTCTTTCCTTCTCTTTTTGCTGTCTCTGACCCTTGGGATGGACTTCTTAATGTCAATCTTGATTGCTAGGCTTACCAGAACTCTGCATGCAGATGTTTATGTAATCATTTGCCCTAACTTCTTAACAGATTAGGGTGTGTATCAATATGTCTATATTGTGTGTACATTGTTTTATTCTACCCATGTGTGCAATTGTGCCATACATGAGTCTGGTGGTGGTCAGTGTTCTGCACTTGTTAGGGAATATGTAGGGATTTGATCCTGTAAAATGTGTCCATTTTGCTGTGTGACTTGTAAGACTCTTGCATGGGCCTTCTACCTAAGCATTCAGATTCTGCTTCTCTCCTGATAGTGTTAAGATTTTGGTTTCCCAGAATTTCTTAGCTCTATGTGCAAGTGGATATTATGATGGCACAATATTTCATCGCAACATAAAGGGTTTCATGATACAAGGTGGTGATCCTACGGGTACTGGCCGTGGTGGCAACAGCATATGGGGCCGTAAATTCAATGATGAGATTCGAGAATCTTTGAAAGTAAGACTCTTTCCTGCAAGTAATGTTATCAATTTTTTTGTTTCGCTTCATTGATTTTCTTCCCATGCTCTTCCCATTTTGATCCATTATAAAGACAGCACCTATCAGTGATGCTAATGATGCAAAATGAAAGTTTTAGAAGTATGATTCCTTCCAAGGAAAAAACATCCTAGGTACTGGATTTCAGACCTCAGAAATGAAAATGTAGGTTCTACACATCAGAATATATCAATAAGTTTTGGTTGGGGACCAGAGATTCGCTCATGTTATGGCCAAAAGCTGTTGATGGGCTGCAATTGTTTTGTGGCATTGTTATCATTTAATTATCAACTAATTACTGGATTCATCTGTGCAGCACAATGCAAGAGGCATTTTGTCAATGGCCAATAGTGGGCCAAATACAAATGGGAGCCAATTTTTTATTTCATATGCTAAGCAGCCACATCTGAATGGACTGTACACGATTTTTGGGCGTGTCATTCATGGCTTTGAAACTCTTGATGTCATGGAAAAGGTATTTTCAATCATGTGTCTTTTTCCAGCTGCTCTGGCCATCCATGAGATAAGAGTCCTTCCTCACTTTGAGGTTTCTTAAATGTAGCTGCAAATGCTTGAGATGAGCTCAACTTCCTTCAACTTTCAAGCTCTTTGCTACACATCAAATAGTGGGAAGAAAGCTGTGTCATAACATTTCATGTTGAAGGTATTATTCTTGTAATGCAATGTTTGATTGTTTGGTTCCAGACACCAACAGGAGCTGCAGATAGACCCCTTGCGGAGATTCGGTTGAATCGCATCACAATACATGCAAATCCCCTTGCTGGGTAGACCCACATTTTGACTAGAATTTCAGTGATCTGCAAATTTGGTGATCTGCATTAGAACTTTGAAAATTTGCTTAAGAGGTTCTCAATGCCTATTTTTGTATGGTTCTCTCTTTTCATTCAAGGTGTTTATATAGTGATTTGAAATATGATGTTGTGGACTTAAAATATGCAAGAAAGGTAGAAGAGACAATGATTAATTAGTTCCAACATTATCTTGTATGAGACCGACACAAATGTGAAATGAGATGTTTTAGGGGATGCACAGTGCTGCTGAATAAATGGGAAGAGATTAGGTTTGTAAGCTTAACTGGTAATGAAGGAAGAAGGTAATATGTTAGCTTACATGGTAGGAAAGGAAGTAATTACGCAGTCTTTATGAAGACAAACACATGATGAAACTTGGCAATAACAAATAATGATGAAATTATGAACAAAACAAATACTAATGACATGTGGATTGATATGGTCATTTTCATCCATGACTAAAATAGTTTCATCTGTGTTTTCAAATCTCATCAATTGGTCAATTTTATCCATGTCAGAATATTTCATAATGCAAGTTGTCTGCTGAATTCACTTTCTTGGACAATGTCCGTGCCACCTTTTCTTTATCAGCTTCATCCATGAGTAGTTTCATCCACATGGTATGGTTTGTTTGTGCATCAATTTCATCCATGTACATGATTTTGTCCATTGTCCATATGACCAATTACATGGTCAATTCATCCATAAGCATAAACTCAACCATGTAAAATATGACTCATTTGTATCAAGTTTTTGAATTTAAAGGATTAATTTTAGGGATGTTATTGTAATTTGTCCATTTATGAATAGGTACATCTTTGTGGTCAATTTCATACATGAACCATGTTTCATCCATTGGTTTATACCTTGCCATGGATTTTTGCTTGAGGTTTTATTTCATTCTTGTTGTCAAATGTCATTCATTCAACAACCTTCATTCTTCCTTCCCACCTTTCCCTTTTCTCCTTTCCACTTCCAACCTTTTTCCATTTTCCCTTCCATTTAAAAAATTGTTTTTCCCCTTGCTTCAAAGTGGCCCTTGGCAATCTCTTCATGTTCTTGGTTTTCTCTCATTTTTGTTATATTCATAGATAAAATGATTTTAAAAAATGCATCATATCTACACAATATGAGACAAAAGTGGTGGTTGTCTTTAACCCAATATTTGATAGATAGAATTGCTCCATTAGAATATTCACAAAATAAGTGGGAAAAAAAAGGGAAAAACCAACATGGCATCCCAAAACTAGTTCTAACAATTCTTTTTTTTTCCAGTCATAGGTTGCCCACATGTATGGAGGTTACATAGGGGTTGAGGAAGGCATTATGGGGCTATACGTTAAGGGGTTAGGGGCTAAAGGTTCGAAGGGTATGGATTTAACATTTAGGGTTAAGGTTTTAAGGTTTGGACTTAAGGATTTAGGGTGTAAATTTTAGGTTTGGGTTTAGGTTAAGTTGTTTGAATTTCAATTTTAAAGTATGAAGTTTAAAATCTAATGTTTGGGGTCTATGAACTCAAAAGGAAATGGAGAAGTTTCATGAAAAGGTTTGATTGAATAAAATTAAAATTTTCACAACAGACTATTAGTTACAAGTCTACAATTTCCCTAACTTTTGTTTTAAACTTAAAAAAATAAAAAATAAAATCATTTAAAAATTATCTTCGATCATTTTCAAATTGTTAATATTTGCTTTGTACTTCCTTCACCATGGATGTCCATTTTTCCTAAAAGGAATGCATCATGGACATTAGATGGAAAGAACTTATTTGCCATGCTCTTAAAGTTCAATATCATTATTTCCCCATTGGTTAGTCTTGCAATAGGTGCTTGCTTTTCAACAAAGATAGTCATAAGGATAAGGTACAAAGGGGCAACACCAATGGTAGGTCCATTTGAATCATTAGGGGGAAAACTAAAATCGTTCTATGTGGTCATGGTGAAGGCAAACTTACCAACTTCCACCACACAAAATCCTTGGTCAATCCTTTCTACAATGTGGAACACCTCTTCCAATGTGACACGACTTCCATGATTTATGATGAATTAAGATTCTATCATCCTTTACATTGCCTTGTTTTGTTTGGACATTATAATTACACCAACTATTGTTCCATGAAAGGATCATTGCTTTCCTTAGCAAACCATGCCAACTTTGTGTACATGATGCATGGAGTATTCATTTATTTTCCTTTTAGAAATCATGGATCTTTTCCATCTGATCTTTGCGAATGCCCCCATAATCCAATTCCAAATGTTGAAAAAATCAGTTTAATGGGTAAAATGGTGGTGGATTACCAATGGCAATGGCACCCAATGTTGTTTTAAGAACTCATGACATAAAAGACATGGGATCCAATAGGTGCACACAAGTCACAACACCTAGACCTCGAGTCAAAGAATCTACTAAATCATCTTGGGAATTAGTGTCGGGTTAATTAAGATTTGGCATGGTCTAGCCCCAACATTATTGTCCCCTCCTTGAGAATTGTCACAAATTCCATGTGTTGTGTTCAATAGTATTCACAACTTGTAGTTCTACTTGAATTGTAGCCTGTTTTGACTAACTACAATAAATCACCAATGTTTCATGTTCCAAATGCTAAGGCAGGATGAAATTCCCACTAAGGATTAAAAGTCTTGTTTATTTTCTTTTTACCCACATTCAAATCTAGAAGCGGCACAACTTCCATTCATTAAGTGAAATGGTGCCCACTTGTCCAAAAAATCAATCTTTAACAAACCTAGGAACCCCCATATCGTCTTCCATATCTCCAAATGAATTCATAACAAATATGAAACTTGTAGAAATTTTTTGCATGACCCCTTGGTCCAAGTTATCTTTTTCAAAATCTTCAACATGTCCTAAATTGGTGACTTATAGTACCATCTTTGAATTTAGATGCAATGTGCCCTAAGCCCTAAGCCTATCCCTAATACAAATAACCAATTTTGTTGAACATGTTGCAACTATAACCCAAAATAAACTTAAAAGCCACATGGATCCATCCACCAACTTCACAAGGCTAAACATATATGGTGGTTCATTATGAACACAAGAAAAACAATTTATTGGTCATCACCCCAATCCCATTGCCATACAATAATCAATTGAACAATTCCATTGATCAAATTCAAGAAATGATTGTAATATATTTCACCTAAATTTACAACCTAAACCCTATTAAAACCTAATCAATATGTATGGACAACCCATAAATAAAGTAAAACTCATTTAGTAATCAAAATTGGTGGGTAGCCTTATCCCACGCCTAATTATTAGCCACACTAATAACAACCCCAAAGTTCACTATGGCAATTACCACATGTGTGAAGGCTTGTAGCCTTTCACCTTAGGATTTCTACTAAATAGTATGTAAACATTTTTGAAATATCAACCCACAAGTATGTGCTTGCTTAAGGTGTTGTTTAATGGCACATAACTTGACAACCCCCTTTACCACTTTAAAATAAATGATTGACCAACCACCATAATGATGAGAAATGAATGAAAAACACAACAACACAATTGCGGGGATTTACAAAATAAACATGAAGTTGACATGCATTATTTGGCCCCATTCCATAGGTCAAAACTATTTGACTCATTGCAACAAATTATTACAAAAAAAAGAAAAGTTGATGATGAAACACTTCATGTTTTTTGATGGTGCAACATTCCCCAACCTAAGCGTGAAAAATAATTAATGCTTGCATGCATGCTTGAGCTTGGTTGTCACATAACCATGAACTCCTGCACCCATCTCACAAACCACACCCAAGAAAAACCTCCAAAAACATTTCTTTTTGAATGACCTAAAGTTTCTCACACATGTTGTCCTCTTTTTTAGGACTTTAATGCCACAAATAGATCAAAAGTTATCCTCGCATGATTAAGTTATGAATTTCCAAAGGAAATTCCAAAATTAATTTAAATCAAAATTTAGATTTTAGTTTTCAATTTCAATAATTAATTAATTAAAAATAATGCATGGATTTGAATTCATGTCACATTATGAAGTTGATTCACATCATGTTCGGTTATAGGCCAAACCATATATGTTGCACACATTTAGTTACCAAACCTTGTTTGCCCATTTACTCCCCCACATTGTTTGATGACTAACATGAATGAAATTTGACATTCATCTAGATTGTGAATGAAAATTATTCTTCATGGATGAAAAATGAACAAAAACAAAAATTAAAAGAGTTTGAACTTGAGCTTAAGGCTCAAGTCCAAGCCAATTTCCCAAGCTTCACAAAACTAGTGAATCTTTGAGCCTAGCTCAAAGGTTTGGAATGATTGTAGAGACCATTATCCCTTTTTAAAAATAATTTGGATTAGGGAACTACCCTTTACATTATACCTTGCAAGGTTTTCACCCAACATACTATAGTGACCTATCTCCTTAACCCACACAAACAATTAATTACAATTGGTTAGATGAATGCAAATGGTGACTTAAATAGAGTTGTTTAGTACATTCATTGTCAAAGGTAAACTAGAATGGGAGGTCACCTTTTTATTTACACCTACACACCACAATTTTGTTAATGCCCTTTGACATTTTTATTGAAAAGAAAACATTTCCCAAAAATTGAACAACACAAGCTATCTTGGATATTTAGTCTTTATAAATATATGTGTTTACAAACCCTAAACCCAAATAAACCTAACACAAAAACCTTAATTTCATTGCATTCATATCGTGATGTTGATACTAATGAATGTTTTGTAAATTGTTGGCCTTTCATTAGAAGCACCCTAAATGTAACTAACACCACCATCATGAATATGAAACACCTATGTTATTCAAATGACAAGGTAGCTTTGTAAGGAGGACAATGAAAACATGTTTAGTATGCAAACTCTTAAACTTGGACTTGACATATTAGTTCTTGCCCCAAGCTATCACACCCCTACAAAACTAGTGAAAACCACAAAAGACCAAACACCTAAAACGAAAATTCATAGCTTGAAATCTATGCATCGAACTCCAACATGATAAACTAATGCACCTTGGAGATGGTAATTCATAACTTGAACTTTACAAACCCAAAATCAAGAAATTCATTAGTGCCATTACTCTCCTTTAAACTTTGCGTTACTTTTCCCACGTGTTTCAAAAATACCAAACAATGACAAACAAAATATAAGAACATCCAAACTCATCAAATCATAAATGTAAATAGATGTGGTCTACAAATAACACCAAGCTTGAAGCACAACTCAACATTTCACTATTGCTTTGAGCTCTTTCAAGAGTTCTTTTGGTGTTGCCATTAGAGGAAAATTGGCAATGTTTCAGTTAATCTTTGGCACCTTGAAACAACAAAAACCTCAAGTTCACAATGTTTTGACTATACCTACACAAGGTGATATCATTCAAGTCACAATGGGACAAGCTTGATATTGGGTTGAATATTATTATCTTGAAAAAGATGCTCTAATGTACAAGAAATGATTGGATGAAAAAATCCAAGCAATGGAAATTTGTGTGACAACTCGAATGGATGAACAAGCACCCACATTGGTATCATGGTTAAAACCCCAATACCCTTTTTTAACTTGCCTTTAAATAGTAAAAATAACCTATATGTATGAATATTTATTGTATATAAATCATATCTTATAAAAAGCAAATGAATTTTATGACAAGGGTTATGAGACATGTAAAAGCTACCAATGCTAAAGTTGAATGCTATGAACACATGTTTCTGGACCCAATTAAAGTGACCATTCACACCATCGATTAATAATGAATATCTAAATGACCATTATTATTGCATCATTATAATGGACAAAGATAGTCATATAATTCCATAGTGGCCATTGTGTTTATATGTTCACTTGATTTACAATGATGCATTAAAAATAAAATTTATATTGGCAATGTATGTCATGAAAATATAAGGCTAACAAGTTAGGTATGGGTGTATTGAGTTGATTTCAGGGCTATTTCTACTTGCACCATAAAGACTTGCATATTCAATGATGTTCACACTAAAAATCCAATGAATCAACCTTAAAATTGGAGGCAAACTTGGGTAGGCTTTTGGTATGGTTGGAAAATCACTTGTATAGTTCCAAACAATAGGTGTAACCATGTAACCATCTATCATGTTGACTTGTCTAATTAACTTGCCTAATTGTCATATTGTAATCAACTAACTATCAAACTAATTTCTCATATTGATTTGTGATGTTAACCAATTTGTTGCAATATGGTGATGTACTACAATATGTTGATTTGTTGTTGTCAACCCACTTAAGACTAATATGAACATGCTTAGGCCATAATTCTTTTCCATAACAATTTTCATTGGATTTTGTTTGGCAATATCAAGTTGCTTACATCACTCCATGCGAGATACCACCTATGTGTATTGTCAACTAATTAGAACCTATAGCCACATTCATGTTTCATGATGTCACATTCCTCAATGATTGCATCATGTTCCTTTCTCCTCCTTTCCCCCAATGTTGATGTCACATTTCTTTGGGCTGACATCATGTTCCCATGTGGGAACGCCCATGGGTGTAGTGGGAACATGGTGTTCCTGTGTGTTCATGCACATGAACATGATGTTCTCACTACACCCAGCCCCCATGGGCATTTGTTGGATGGAGAGGCCATGTAGGTGATGCATGAGTCCCATGTCACTTATGCCAGTAGCTCCTAAATCCACCCATGCCATGTCATGCCCACATCAACGCCACATCAATGTCATCAAAGTGCCACATGAGCATCTGCCACATCATGCCATGTCAGCTCCACATAAATGTCACGGCATTCAACAATAAGGATGTTGATGTGGCAAGGGGCCATTAATGACCATCCATGTCAGCTTTGTGCACCCACACAACCACCCGATGTGCACCCAAAGCTCCACACCCAAAATAGCCACCCCTTCTCATATAAACAGAATATATATATATATATATATTAGATGAATGATTAACTATGGGATATCTTCATAGTGTGAGAACAATACGTTGTATTGGGCTTTGTAGATGTAGATTGGGCCAACGACCAAGAACCAAGACAGTCTACTAATGGTTACTTTTTCAAATTAGGCTCAAAACCTATTTCATGGAACAACAAACAACAATCCAAAGTAGCATTGTCCTCTACTAAAAGAGTATGAGCCTTGATGGAAGGCATTAAGGAGGCTGTTTGGTGGAGGAGGAGCTTATTAGGAGAACTCGAATTTCTCCAAGAAAACCCAACCCCAATATCCTATGACAACATGCGAAACATGAAGATTGCAAGGAATCAAATATTCTGTGCAAGGATGAAGCACATCAAATGTCATTATCACTTCACTTCATGTGTGAGAAAGTGTTGTCAAAAGAAGTCAAACTTATTCGTCTACCCAGTAATGAACAATTAGTTGGCATTTCCAGCAAAGAGATGAGACTAAGACTTGCAATAGTAAGCATAGGAAGTAGGAAAAACCTAGTGAAAGCCAAAAAAAAGGAAGCCATTTAGTAGATCTTATCCAGTAAAGAACACTTGCTGGGATCCTCCAATAGTGGCAACAGTCTAACCTGAATGCACCCATTGGGGTGTGAGGAGTGTTGACATTTAACTTAGGCATATGTGTACAACATTCAGGCAGCAAAGATGTAGGTCTTATTAGATGTTGTCTGCTTCCCAGACAGCATATCTAGGAAGCCAAATATATGCCGGCCAAGCAGTGGAAAGGATGGTTCAACCTCAGGGGACACTATATAACTACACTATGGATGATCATTTTCAAAAAAATTCCTTGTTATCTTAAGAACCTTCTGAGGCTCCTTAGAAGATGGCCACACGAAGAAACACCCACCCTGCGACTTTCAGCTTATTGAGCGAGGCCTCTTAGTGGCTATATTCAGCCCAAGCATTGTCAGATTAGACTTAGAGATCCTGAATAAATCTAGGACAGGGTATTTATCGTTTTAAAAAGAACCTAATAAAATGGGCTTTTACCTTATGATGTGGGTGCTAGATTATCCAGTCCCTTAGAAGACATGTCATATTTAAAAGAAAAACAGAGTTAAGCTGGGCAAGGCATCTTCTTAAAACCCTGCTAAGTTCAACGAGTCCCTCAATAGATATGTCATATTAAAATGAAAACAGTGCTACACTGGGGAAGGCTTCTACTTGAGCCCTCAGCAAACTCTCAACAGAAGTGAGGGTCCCGGAAAGAAGTTTTCCCCTATATCTATGTATCTGCCAAATTGGTATAAGAAAACCGATATTTGCATGCTAAATTAATTGTATGCTAAATTAAAGGTTCTCATCTTGTTTCTTCTTCCAGAGTCCTTGTAAAGTTAGTCAAAATAATAGAGCTACAGTATAGATAAAGATAGAAGAGTGTAGAGACAAACATATGTCATCTTAGCTCACATGATATTGCACTACAAGAAAATGTGATCACACATGTGTCATGCATCATGGCTTTTTGTGTGAGAAAAAGCACATTCTCTTGTAGTGTTGTTTCTGCGCTGAAATTTGATATAATTTTTTTTCAGCACTAGTAGTTGGTAACATGTGTCATGTTAAGTTATTAGTTAGTAACATGAGTCATGTTAAGTTAGGATGCCAGCGATCAATTAGATCAGCTAATTGTAGTAGTCCTCTTGTACGGGTACGAACACCCAACTCTGTTCAAACAATATTGTGAGATCATCAACTTTGATCTGCACTGTGTTTCCTTTAAATACTCTTCAAAAGAAAGGATAAAATTTCAAAAAAAACTCTTCAAAGCCAAATCTTGTTCCTGAATTTGCTTTATCCCATGCACCCTATCCTATGCTTCATTCTCTTACAAAGGAAAGTTGTTTAGATAGAAGGCAAAGACCATCTTTGTCCACTTGGATCACACCTCTTTTCATAGCCCAAATGTAATGCCCACTAAGGTGACACAAATGAAATACTCTCATAGAAAATATCCATTTTATCTCGTTCTTCAGGTATTATTGCTCTAATGAGATAAAGATAGATTTGCTCACAGATTTCCAGATGGTTGGGTGTCATCTATGACTATAAAGGCAAGCACCTCATCTGTCCAGTATTAACTGCAAAATTTTAGTTTTATTTTGGTATTTGTTCAGTATTGACTGCAGAATAATAGTCCAATGTAGTTGCTATTTGCTGTTGGAACTTAATTCAGCCTGAATGGGATTATTACTTTTGCTTATTCAGGGGGGAGAGGCTGCATGTCTAATGTCTTGTCTTTGGTGCTATGAGATACCAGAGTGTGACCATTTGTGTGCTTGTGTTTTATGTGTGTGTGACTTTGCTAGTTTCAATAATGTTGGCCAATGAACTAGTGGTGCACCACAACAGACCATTGATTTCAACCCAGCTGCTAATTTCCATTCTCTGTTATTGATGAATTGTTTTGCATGGAGATCCAGCTTGCCCGCAAGAACATCTAGATATGGTTGGACAGTAGCACATAGCCTCTGCAGCAATTCCAAGGTCCAATTCAGTTTGCAATCCTGTCGTAAATTCCCCTAATTTCCCAAGCCACAGATATGCATTCTTCACCCATCAAGCAAGGCTCTTGGAGATCCAAAGAGCTGCATAATGTTCACAGGAGATCCAGTGGTTTGATGACAAAGTCTTCTGGTCTCCTGCAGATGGCACAGCAGCAGGGGGGCATTGAAGATCAAGCACTGCTGTCTTAAAGTGCTGCTGCTCTGATGGGCAGATACATGGAACATCCGCATGTTCAGGATTTTTGTCACAGAGAATCAGGCAAATCCAAGAGACAAAGAAGGTCCACATTTCATGTGAACATTGAGCAAGTGATAAAAGAACAGAGAAAGCAAAGAGGAAGCACATAGAAAGCCAGTGAAATCCGTGCCCTTCACATAATTTGTACATGATCTGATAGAAAAGTTTGATCAATTTTGTCCATCTTTCTCACATCGTGCAATTGCCATTGTGTACTTCGTTCACTGAGAAGAAAGAATTGCTATGGCACAGTCAGTTCCCAGTGCCCATTGCACCAAGAACCTCCACCCATACAGGCTAGGGTTCTAATTGTTGTACCTCTGGAGGTTTTGCGTAAAAACTTGGAACCCACAAACTGGAAACTTAGGGAGCAAATGATCCAACAAATGATCAAAGATTTTTATGCATGCAGGCAGGTAGGCTGCTGTAGGTGGTGGTGAAATCTTGACGACCATTTGGAAATGTTGTTTTACAGAGAATCGGATCATGTTGGGGGTGGGCCGGCTGGACAACAGACCTCAATTAACCTCAAAACGTAAAAAGCTTTTTTGGACTTTCAGGAAGCTCCTATGAACAGCAGCAGCTTAGAAGACTATGTAATGCTCGTCACCGCAGCTCAGACTACGCTCATCATCTCGATCTGGTTTTTATCTAATTGTTGTAATTGACAAAAAAAGTTCTGATCCTTGCGGCAAGATAAATAGAAGAAACAGAAGAAGAAGAAAGAAGACGCTCTCGTTTCTCTAGATCGCCAGTAATGGGGTAATGTACCAAGATCCCATTCGGCCTGGTTTCACATCCTTGCGGGATTTATACTACTATTCTCGAGGAGCTGCAAACAGCGACGGTCCCAGAGGCGAGAGGATTTTCATTTGCCTGAGCAGCACCTGTCTGGACACAGAAAAAAAAACTTCCTAGACTATAGCAAGCAAAGCAAACTAGTTGTACTCCTGCAGGCAAGCTCGCTCTCCGGCCCCCAGCTTTGAAACACACAACGAAGATTCTTTTTTTCCCCGGATTTTTTATACGCTGCAAGCTGCTGCCGTAACAGGGTAGTTTGCATTCGGTAAAGTGCAACCGAGGTTGTCATTTGTGTGGAGACTGGAGCTTGAGTGTTGCCTGCACAAATTTTGCCAAACTCCATCATCAAAAGAGATAGAGACAGAGAAAGAACTCTCTCGTCCAACTACAGCAGAAAAGACAAGAAACCCACCCAAAAAAAAAAAAAAACAAAACAAAACAAAAAAACGCAGACAGCCACGAGGGTCGAGGCAGTAGAAAAAGAAGATATGGTGATCATTGGGCTTACATTGCAGCTGCAACTGATTTCAATCTCAAATTCCTCAGCCCAGCTTCTTGAGTCGTCCAGTAGCACCAACAGCACAAGCTCCGCTTCAGTAGTAGTACCGCAGATTCTTCTTCATACCCAACACCCAAACTACAACAATCCAGCTTCATCTCTCTAAGAAACCGTGAAACAATATGATGCTCAACACAAGTGACGTTAAGCCTGGCTGTCCAAATTCTCAGATGACAATTTAGCCCCCCTGTTGCTGCTTCACACACACATTCTAAAAGGATCCCAAAGCTTCTTCATCTTCTGAGAGCTTCCAGATCTTGTTCCTGGTCTCTCTCTCTCTCGTATCTCTCTCGTTAGACTCGTATCTCCCTCGCTCTCTTTTCTTGGATACTCTTTGGAGTCTAATGAAACTCCCAGACGGTAACATAAACGGTTTGTAGTTTGTACGAGAAAATGCCTTTGCCTTGCTTGTGCCACACGTTGGTGTGGGTACGCATGGTGCCATACAAGGTACACACACATGTATTACTGCGCCCAGTCTGCGTCGATCGCTGCTGCTAACTTATAATTACGGTCTCTTTCCATTAGGTTGTTGTGATCACACCACACATGGATCACCATTGCTAACTTTTAATTAGGGTCTCTTTCCATTAGTTTGCTGTAATCACAGTTACACAGTATGTGCTGTGATCGCAGCAGCCTAATATTAGGAAAGCCACTCATATAGGACCTTGTTTCTCGCTGCAGGGACAGTACCATTTGAGAGTTGCATCTGTGTTTAAAATATGTAATTAATCATGTTAGGAACCCTAGGAACACATGTTCTCATGAAAAAAAGGGCAGATTTTACTGTCCCCTTAGTCACAGTTTGATTCATGGCTCTCACCGCTCTTGCTGCAATAGATCAAGCATGTAGAGCTATGATATGATTGTGAGCACAGCTAATTGAAAAAACATAATGAAAAGCCTGCTGTGATCAACAGAATCTTGGATCACAGTAGCCTAATGGAAAGATGTCATTTACCTGGTTACTTTTGCACTGCATCATCAATGCTGCATTGTTGCTCCTTGCTACTGTAATCACAAAGTGCAATGGCCCCTGACTAGGTACTGGATTACATATATGTACATACCTCTGGAACAAACAAACAAAAACAAATTTTTTTTCTTCAATTGTAAGAGCGTCTCCACCGGTGCTCATATGTCACTCTGGATAATAAAATTAAGTGTCTAAGTTTAGCTGTTTATTTTTTGGCAAGCCCACCAATAAAACTGTAACTAGAACTGCATATACTTGGAAACCACTAATAGCAAACCACATGGACCAATCTTTCTGATCAACCAATCAGAAACACAATTTATTACACTCTTTTTTGGAGGTGCACAACTCTGTTGTGCCATTTACCAGCCACGGGAAGCTGCACGAATTTGGTGCAGAAAAACCAATTTCCTGAGCTAAACCGGCACATTTTGACTTTTTCACAATAAATTTTACTATCTGGAGTCACATACTCAGCACTGGTGGAGATGCTCTAAGTACTTCTTGCCACAAATACCAACTACAAGAAGAATAAAACTCTTGGTTAGGTACAACTACTCTTCCATCAGCATTGTACAGATACCACATGGGCTTGAACCAGATTCTATTGTCAGCAATAATCAGCAGCACTCGCTTGCGCTCACACACACACACAATTGTATGTATATGGTGTTTGTTGGTCTGCACATGGGAGAAACCACTCTGTATTGGTGTAAGATTGGGGCATGAAATTCTGGCTTCAACTTGACCCAATGTATGTGTAAGTGACAATCTGGAGTACTATCTAGATGTGCATGTGATGGATGGCCATGTTCCATAGAAGTGCACCAACCCATTGAGAGTCATTACATGACAATGAGCTGCTTGTTTTTGTACACATGTTGAAAAAAGAATAACTGCAAATATAGGAATGTGTCAGAAAGCATATGTATGGTGTTTGTTTTGTAGGGTATCTTATGGCATTTCTTTTGTACAAAAGAATAATTGTACATAATAGAGCAAATCGTTCAATATCATATGTGTGTTGTTTGTTTCATAGGAAATAATATAATATAATATTTGGTCCTTAGGAAATCATATGAAATCGTTGCAACTTGAGGGAAACCGTTTCAGATATGATGGTGGGTGAGAATTAGTTCTGTCAAAAGCGGTGGGACACATGACAAACATCCGTCTCTCCGTTTCTCTTTTACTTTGTGTCTCTCTATTCTTACTTCTTCCTACTAGTGTAGAAATGTTTTTCCTTCAAAGTTTTATTTGGTACAAAGTTTTGACAAGTACAGAAGGAAATTGTAGGAGATCGTATTAAATCTTTTCAAATGTGATGAGTGATGATGAATGGTACTCTTAAAGAGGTGGACCCTTGACAAATATTCATGTCAGTTTTTTTTAATCTAGTTTTCTGTTCACTTCCACTTCTTCCGCCTAGTGTAAGTCACAATGCTTTTTTGGGTGTTTGTTTTGTAAAAAGATCTGGCAAGACATGCCAGACAAAAGGAAATTATGGGAAACGGTTTCAAATATGGTGATTGGTTCTTTCCAATCTGATGGATGATAAATAATTCTCTCAAAGATGATTATTATTTAGCACTTTCACCCTTCAAAACCTTAACGTCTCATTCTTGGGTTTTGTGAGCTTTGGTCCCTAGTAGCCTATAATGCCACAGAGCTCAACCCTGAGCTTTTGCTTGATAAGAACGTTCCATTTCAAGTCAGTCAAGACTGAAGAATTGTTCTTGTACTCACCTGATAAACCTGGGTTTAGTTTGTCAATTAGCATTGACTAATTGGCTCTTCACCCTATCTTGGGCTGGCCATATATGCATAGAAATTTTGTAGAGTTTTGATGGGAAGGTGAATGTCCTTGTTGGTCAGAAGTGGGGTTCCCAAATGGGCCTTGGGTGAAACTGCACCCAGACTTATACCACCCTCAAAAAACGCCTCAAAACTCTTTCTTGTGGTTGCTTCAAAATTAACATTTCCTGGGTTAGATGTAGCTGCTAAAAGTGTTTAATGGCACAAAATTTGGCCAAAAATAGAAAAAAATAAAAATATGAAGGGAATATTTTGTTACAATATTCCTTTTTTTTCTAGAAAATAACAAAATTTAGGTTTTAATTTTAAAAAAACACCACATTTGGAGTCTGATTTTAGTTTTGTAGCATCATTTATTGCTAAATTCTTCTTCAGATGTTAAGCAATGATGCAACATTTGAAAATTGAAAAAATAAAATCATGGCCACTAAACACTTAAGAAGGTGAGGTTACAGTGTAGCTGGTTTACCTTTGGCCCCAAAACAGGGAATTTGACTCTTGGTGGAAAAATCCACATAAGTATCACACTTAATTGTGGTTGATTCTTATCAAAACCCTAGTCTTTGTTGCAAAAAGATGGATAACACATAAAGGCCTGTGAGAGCAAAGTGATTATTATTTAAGGGTAGGGTAAAGCTCCAACGTGGTGGGGGGGGCCCAAAATAAGGGCCTAAGACAAGGGGATAGTTGAGTCTGGCTCCACATTTGGGAATTTGCCTCATGAAGTTTATCAGGAACAAAAACATATGTCAATTACTAGGCATAGGAGGGTGAGGGTTCTTATGCCTACTATTTAGTCCTTAGAGTTAGAGGTATCTTCCGTCTATTAGTAGTCATAAGATCCTCCACTCTTAAAGTGTAGGCATAATATCTAACATTGCAAAAACATAAGGTGCCCTCCAAATGTGCACTAAGGAACTTTTTCCACCAAGTAGCAAGTGGTTGTAAATTGTAACTAATGTTATGTGAGACAATGATTCTTTAGGTTGGCATTGCTGGGATACTTAGCCTTGAGAAATGCCTTGAAATATTGAAGTCCTTAAAAAAAGAAAAGGAAAACCTTGTCTCATTGAAAACCTTGCAATTCATATTCAAAACATCCTATACAATCACACTCCTCTAATTTCAGGTGTCTAATGTATTTTGGATTTCTAAAACATTTCTAAGCTTCAAAGCTCAACATGTCAAATGTAAAACTTTTCCTACTAACATTGCAAGGGGTCAATGCAAACCAAATGGAAAATCCAAATGAATGTATTTGAAACATTTAAAGGTTATCAGAAATGCTTTTCATGTCGTTGAAATAATTGAGTGTCATGTCTGTATTTTGTTAAACGCATCCTGTCTCCTTATCACTTCACATTGATATGGAATGGTTTTAAGCTTAATAACATTTACCCCACAATATCCAATCTTATTAAACCTTAAGGTTGTTGCCAGAATATGTTCATGATTGTCACCTTAAAATTCTCACAAGCACGTTGATGCATCATAATTGGGAACTCGCCACGAATGCACAATAATCTCACATAAGACAACCCAAAAAC